>Ga0187827_10004594_pt1 | contig 16898 bp, 20 predicted proteins | sample ETNtaG_39_FD_167969 | JGI IMG/M metagenome (GOLD analysis project Ga0187827, IMG submission 167969) | Marine microbial and viral communities from oxygen minimum zone, Eastern Pacific Ocean - ETNP2014_SV_150_PacBio MetaG (Illumina Assembly) | ecosystem: Environmental > Aquatic > Marine > Hypoxic...
TGTAAACAATAAATTAAGAAAAAAATTATTTAAATGATATTAAGCATTATAATTCCAGTATACAACGAGGAAAAAACAATTATTGGAGTTTTAGAAAAAATTAAAAATAACTCGTCGAATCTATTTGAATACGAAGTTGTGGTAATAGATGATGGATCTACAGATCAATCAAGAAAATTATTAGAAAATAAAAAACATCTCTTTGATAAACTCTTAATTAATGAAACTAATAAAGGAAAAGGATTTTCAGTAAAAAAAGGAATACTCAATGCTTCGGGAACATATATAATTTTTCAAGATGCTGATTTTGAATATGACCCGATAGATTTTAAAAAATTTGAAAAAGTTTTTGTAGATCTTAATGCAGATGGAATTATAGGTTCAAGATTTGTATATTCAAATTACACTCGTTCTCACAACATACTAAATAAAATTGCTAATAAATTTCTAACATTTATTTTTAACCTTTTATACAACACTACATTTACCGATATATATTCATGCTATTTTGCATTTAAAAAAAATTTACTTGATGCGAATGAATTAAAGACTGAAGGATTTGATCAACATGCCGAAATTTTATGCAAGGTAATAAAAAAAGGAAAAAAATTTTACGAGGTGCCAATAAGTTATAACGGTAGAAATTACTCCGAAGGAAAAAAAATTAAAGCCTACCATTTTTTTCTAGTTCTCTATCAAATATTTCGTGGAAGGATTTTGTAAAAGAGTTAATGTCCCATTTTTTGATAACTCAAATTATATAATCCAAAAAAAGCAAATAAAAAACTTAAAGTTTTTACTACTCTTGCGGCCGTAGAGTCTAACTGCCAATAAAGATCGTACGGCGTTGAAAGAAAAATAAAAAATAAAATAAGAATATACATTATGAAAACAAGAAAAATAAAATTAAATAGTTCTTTATTCCACTTTACCCAAAAGGATATTAAAAAGAATAATAAAGCAATTATAAATTTTTCGTTTAAAAGTAAAAAATATGAAATAAGTTTATAATTCTCTAAATCATCAAGCCTGGGTAGTAAATAAAATAAAATATTCTCATTAATATAATCGTTGTAACCTATGCCTTTGGAATAACAAAAAAACTTCCAAAGAATTATTGGCAAAAATGAAATGGATAAATAAAATAATTTAGAAACATCCTTTCTTAATTCACTTTTATATAATTTAATTAAAAAAGCTGTGACAAATAATATCAACAGCAATGCAATACCCTCATTTTTGATAAGAGTAAGAGATGTAAAAAAACAAAAAGCTATAAGATAAAAAAATAATTTTTTTTTGTAAAAATCAGTATCAGTAATAATAATGATATACATTAAAAGTGCGCTTGAACCAAAATATATTGCCACAAGACCATCAACCCAACCATTAAATAAATATTTACCAATTATGAAAAAAACTATTGATAAAAAAATTAGATACTGAGTATTTTTTAGAAATGAATAAATTAAAATAAAAGGCGGAAGAAACATTAGTGAAAAGGAAAGTTTTGGAAAAACCTCATTCCAATAACCAATCAAAACTGCTAATGACGAAGCAAACGCAGGTGCTAATGTAGGATAAGCATTGTGACTGAATTCAGCATAATTATCCAACACTGAAAAAATAGATTTATCATAAAATATTCTTTTTGCATGAAAAAGCCATATGCTTCTAGGATCCCATTCAAATGTTGGGGTTCCTAAAGAAATAAATACAATAAGCAAAAAAAATATTTTTAAAAAAGGATTGCTTAAAAAATTTTGAAAATAGAATATAAAAACAATAACTAAAAAAATTAAAAAATTTATTTTTATCAGTAACTGAGAAAAATTTAAGCTTAAAAACAAATAATTATTTAGTATTAAAAAACTTAAAATTAAAGCTATTTTTTCATGAAAATTATTGCGTATCATATCAGCAATTAGTTAATTTCAAATATTTACCAGTTTCTATTAATTTGCAGGTATTAGGAATATCTTCTTCAGAAGAGAAAAAAATAAGTTTTGAATTTTCATTTATTCTAATTGGATAATTAAATTCTATAGATCTTTGGTAGAAATAAGTTTCTATTTTAAGGCTTGGGCTTAAATCAAAATCAATTGCCTTATGCTTCTTTAAAAGATCTTTTGACTCAATAACTTTAGGAGAAAGTGCATAAACAATTCCAGAATTTTCCTTGAATGGATTTTTTATTACATCGTACCTAAAACCGCTTCTAAAATGGAATATATAAAAAATCTGCAATGTACAGATTATTAAAAATAAAATCTTTATCTTTCTATCAACCATAATCACTTGCTAATCAAGATTTGGTTTATTTTTATAGCTTAAATCTTTAAAAGATTCCAATTAATCGAATTCCCATTCTAATGGCAACAAAAAATACAAGGAGGGCTGTTACTAAAGCTAAAATTCGAGTTGGAAATATTTTTAAATTTAAAAAATTACCGATTTGTCCTCCTATTAAAACAATAACCAGTAAATACCAATAATTCGACATTTCTAGCAAAACAGCATTTTTTGTTAACTGTCCAATAATACCAGAAATAGAATTAATTAAGATAAATAACGAGGTGGTGGTTATAATATGTTTAGGTTTACCCGCCCTTATTAAAAAAAGTATAGGACTTAAAAAAATCCCTCCACCTATTCCTACAATACCTGAAATAAATCCAAGTGCTGCTCCGATTAAGATAGAAACTAGTGTAGGTATTTTTTGGTAACTTTCTTCTCTAACATCATAAGATTTAAAATTGAATAAAAGTAAGGTCCCGGCTACTGCCAAAACCAATAACAATAAGATTTCAAATAATCGTTTTTCTATGGGTAAAGATCCACCAATATAAGCTAATGGTATGGAGCCAATTAAATACGGAATTAAAAGTCTAAGATTTAAGTTTCCTGCTCTAATATAATTAAAGCAGTTGCCTGATACGACGATAATATTACATGATAATGCGATTACAGGAAAAATAAAGTAAGGAATACCCCAAATTAAAAGCAAAGCTAAATAGGTAGACCCACCACCAAAACCAACGCTGGAATATATTGTAGCTGTAACAAAAAATAATATTGCTAATAACAACATCGTTATTTATTCTACAATTTAATTATGCAAGTAAACATAGCACTTTTAACTGTAACAGACACTAGAACTATTGATACAGACAAATCAGGAGCAATTTTAGTTAAAAAAATAGAAGAGCAAAAACATAACCTGATCGATAGAAAAATTGTAAAGGATGAAAAAAAAGAAATAAAAAAGATTTTGTTAGACTGGTTAAAAAGGAAAGAACTTGATGTAATAATCACTACTGGAGGAACGGGTTTAACTGGTCGAGATATTACTCCTGAAGCAATAAAAGATATTGCAGATAAGGAAATCCCTGGTTTTGGAGAATTATTTAGAGAATTGAGTTACAAAACAGTTGGAACCTCGGCCATGCAATCACGTGCCTGCGCGGTATTAGCAAATGGAAAGTATATATTTGCCTTACCAGGTTCTTCGGGTGGTGTGACTGATGCTTGGAATGGAATTTTAAAATACCAACTCGATATTAATCACAAACCTTGCAATTTCGTAGAGTTATTTCCAAGACTTAAAGAAAAATAATTATTTCTGATACTTTTTTTTCCACTCATCGTAAGGCATGCCATAAATATGCTCTCTGGCATTCAGATCCGATATTTCAAATCCTTTTTTTTTGGCTTCTTCGCGATACCATTTAGATAAACAGTTTCTACAGAAGCCTGCTAAATTCATTAGATCAATATTTTGAACATCTTTTCTCTCCCTTAAATGGTGTATTAATCTTTCAAAAGTGGCGGATTGTAATTCTTTTTTTGTAGTGTCATCCATAATAAAATTTATTATATACTATTTTATTTAAATTATGAAACTCACAGGCACCTACAAACTAAACATAAAAAAAAAGATTGTATGGCAAGCACTTAACAATCCGAATATTTTAAAACAATGCATTCCGGGATGTGAGTCGTTTGATAAAGAAAGCGATACTGTTTTTAACGCTGTAGCAACAAACCAAATTGGTCCCATAAATGCAACTTTTTCCGGCGCAATTACCTTGTCAAATATCCAAGAAAATCAGAGTTGCACTCTATCTGGTGAAGGTAAATCATCGGTAGGTTTTGCAAATGGAAGCGCAGATATAAATCTTACAGAGGAAAATGGATCAACTATTCTGAGCTATAAAGTAAATGTTAACGTAGGAGGAAAAATCGCTCAACTGGGATCAAGACTGATAAATGGAGTTGCTAAGAAAATGTCAGATTATTTTTTTGGACGTTTTTCAGATTTAGTTGCTCCAATAAAAAGAGAGAGAAAAGATACTGGCGAAATTGTAGAAGAAAAAAGAGTAGCGGAACTTAAATCTAATTTTTTAAGTAAGTACTTTTACTATGCATTGATTATTTTAATTCTACTCTTAGTTGCAATTTTTTATTTTGTTTCACGTTAAATTCTGGTTGAAGTATTCCTTTTATTAAGTTTTAATTAACTAATAAGCCGATATTATTTATTAAGGGGGATAATAATGGCAATGATAAAAATAAAGGTTAACGGAAAAAGAATATCAAAAGAAATATCCGGTACAACTTTACTATCAGATTTTTTAAGAGACGAACTAGCTTTAACAGGAACTCACATAGGTTGTGACACCTCTCAGTGTGGTGCGTGTGTAGTTCATTTAGATGGAAATTCAGTAAAAAGTTGTACAACCTTGGTGGCCGATTGTGATGGTAGTGAAATAACTACAATCGAGGGACTTGCCAATAATGGAGAATTGCATCCCATGCAAGAAGCTTTTAAAAAACATCATGGTTTGCAATGTGGTTTCTGCACACCTGGCATGGTGATGAGTACCATTGATCTACTGAGAAAAAACAAAAATCCAAGTGAACAAGAAATAAGAGATTGGCTGGTAGGCAATATTTGTCGTTGCACTGGATATCAAGGTATTGTGGCTGCTATAAAAGAAGCTGCTTCAAAAATGTAAGGAAAAAATGTTATGGCAAGTTTAATTGGTTCAAAAGTAGAGAGAAAAGAAGATAAAAAATTTCTTACCGGTAAAGGTAGATACACTGCAGATATTAATCTTGCTCGCCAAACATATGCATATTTTGTTCGTTCCCCGCATGCTAGAGCAAAAATTAATAAGATTGATATATCAAAAGCTTTAAAAGCACCAGGAGTAGTAAGAATACTAACTGGAAATGATTTAGCAAAAGATAAAATTGGCGGATTAATTGCTGGTTGGAAAATTGTGAGTCAAGATGGAAAAGATATGAAAGTTCCACCTCATCCACCTCTAGCAAAAGATTGTGTAAATTATGTAGGTGATCATGTGGCAATTGTTATTGCTGAAACACTTGAACAATCTAAAAATGCGGCCGATTTAGTTGATGTTAATTATAAAGTTTTAAAGGCTGTTGTAAATACTGGTGATGCAATGAATTCCGAAGTTATTCATGAGGGAATTGACAGAAATTTATGTTTTGATTTTGGTATAGGAGATAAAGGAAAAACTGATGAAGCTTTGTCATCTGCTGACAAAATAATTAAACTTGATTTAATAAACAATAGGTTAATACCAAATGCGATGGAACCGAGAGCTTCTATAGGAGATTATAATCCATCGTCAGAACAATTAACTTTATATACGACTAGCCAAAATCCACATTTAACCAGATTAGTCTTGTCAGCATTTAATGCAATTGCGCCGGAACATAAATTTAGAGTGGTGGCTCCAGATGTGGGTGGAGGTTTTGGTTCAAAAATTTATCCATATGCCGAAGACGTAGTTGTTGCATGGGCTGCCAAAAAAATTGAAAGACCGGTAAAATGGGTTGCTGAAAGAAGAGAGTCTTTTTTATCAGATTGCCATGGAAGAGATCACGTCACTCATGCTGAATTAGCTGTTAAAAATAATGGGATAATAACTGGCCTAAAAGTTGATACAATTGCAAATCTAGGGGCTTATGCTTCCCTTTTTGCTACGGCAACCCCAACATATTTATATACTCCTTTAATTTTAGGACTTTACAATATTCCTGTAGCTTTTTGTAATGTCAAAGCTGTTTTCACAAATACAGCTCCTGTTGATGCGTATAGAGGAGCTGGTAGGCCAGAAGCAACTTTTTTAATTGAAAGAATTATCACCGAGGCTGCTAAAGAAATTGGAGTGGATCAAGCTGAATTCAGAAAGAAAAATTTTATCAGTAAGTTTCCACACCAACAATGTTTAGTTCACAATATTGACTCGGGTGACTATAGTGCACACTTAGAAAAAGCTTTAGAACTCTCTGACTATAAAAACTTTAAAAATAGAAGATCAGAGTCTGAATCAAAAGGAAAATATAGAGGTATAGGTTTTTCAACATATTTGGAAGCATGTGGAATTGCGCCTTCTGCAGTTGTAATGTCGATTGGAGCTGGTGTTGGTTTGTGGGAGTCAGCTGAAGTAAGATTTAACGCTACTGGAAATGTTTCAGTTTTTACAGGAACTCACAGTCATGGACAAGGACACGATACAACATTTGCCCAAATAGTTGGTGATAAACTTGGTATCCCAATAGAAAATATTGAAATTATACATGGAGACACTGATAAAGGTCCTTTTGGAATGGGAACTTATGGATCAAGATCGCTTGCAGTAGGCGGAACAGCAATTGTTAAGGCGTGTGATAAAATTGTGGAAAAGGGAAAAAAAGTTGCCGCCCACATGTTAGAAGCAAAACCCGAAGATGTAGATTTCGAATCCGGAGAATTTATAGTTAAAAATTCAAATAAAAAGAAAACAATAGGAGAAATTGCTTTTGCATGTTATTTGCCAGGTCAGTTTGGTGAAATTAAGTCACCGCTCCCTGAAGGAGTTGAACCAGGTTTAAAGGAAACTTCATTCTATGACCCTGTTAATTTTTCTTTTCCAGCAGGTACACATATTTGTGAAGTTGAAGTGGATCAGGATACGGGAGAAACAAAAGTAGTCAAATACACTGCGGTGGATGATTTTGGAACAATTATCAATCCTTTGATTGTTGAAGGTCAAGTTCATGGAGGAGTGGTGCAAGGAATAGGCCAAGCATTATATGAAAGTGGTCATTACGACGAAACGGGTCAACTTACAACAGCTTCTTATATGGATTATACAATGCCAAGAGCAGATAATTTTCCACAATTTAAAGTTGACTATACAACAACACCTGCAACTTCAAATCCATTGGGAGCAAAAGGTTGTGGAGAAGCTGGAGCTATTGCGGCGCCACCGGCTGTAATGAATGCAGTTATAGATGCTATTGGAACAGATGTTTCAATGCCAGCAACAGCTGAAAAAGTTTGGAAAGAATTAAAAAAGAATGCTTCAAAGAAAGCTGCTGCATAGGGAAAAAATATGAAAAGTTTTAATTATCGTTCAGCAACAAATACAAAAGAAGCTACTAAGTTAGTTTCAGGTAGGACAACTTTTTTAGCTGGAGGCATGACGCTTCTACCGGCGTTAAAACTTAGACTAGCTGCATATTCAGATCTTATTAATGTAAAAAAAATTAAAGCTCTTTCAGGTATTAAAATATCGAGTAAATCTTTACGAATTGGAGCTACAACTACACATGCACAAGTTGCTGCTTCTAAAGAAGTAAGGAAATCAATTTCATCGCTTGCAGATCTAGCAGATGGTATAGGAGATCCTCAAGTGAGGAATAGAGGAACTATTGGTGGATCAATTGCAAATAATGATCCAGCTGCAGATTACCCTTCTGCTTGTCTAGCTTTAAATGCAACAATTCATACAAGTAAAAGAAAAATTCAAGCAGATAAATTTTTCAAAGGGATGTTTGAAACGGATTTAAAAAGGGGTGAACTTATAGAAGCAGTTGAATTTGAAGTTCCAGAAAAATCAAGCTACGCAAAATTTCCAAATCCTGCATCAAGATATGCCATAGTAGGTATTTATGTTGCAAAATTAAAAAAAGAAATCAGAGTTGCTGTAACCGGTGTAGAAAGCTGTGTGTTTAGATGCAAAAAACTTGAAGATGCTTTATCAAACAATTTTTCAGCCTCAGCAATTGATAACGTAAATATTTCAAGCAAAGGATTTAATGCTGATATTCACGCATCAGCTGAATATAGAGCTCACATTATCAAAGTAATGGCCAAAAAAGCAGTTTCAAATTGCTAAAAGTTCTAATTTAACAAATTTTAATTTAAACTGAAACGAATGAAAAATTCATTTGACGAAAAGATATTAGACGAAGCCAAAGACTGGCTCGCTGCAAAACAAAACGTAGTTTTAGCTACTGTAATTCAAACTTGGGGTTCGTCACCAAGACCTGTTGGAAGTCGAATGATTATCAATGATAAAGGTGACTTTTCGGGATCCGTGTCAGGTGGATGCGTCGAAACAACTGTAGTTAGAGAATGCATGGGTTTAATTAAAGAAAAGAAACCATTTAAAAAAATAGAATTCAAAGTTTCAAATGAAAGTGCCTGGGAAGTAGGTTTAGCTTGCGGCGGTGAAATTGCCATTTTTTTGGAACAAATTAATTAATGGATAAATATTATGAGTATATTTATTACTTGGCACAAAAAACAAATAAATTGGTGGAAAAAAAAGTTAAACGTTTCTGATTACGGCGTAACTTGGATTGCTTTTGTTAAGGGATTGATTATTGGTTTGTTGATTTATCATTTTTTTATAAATTAATGAAAAAACTATCACTATACCTATTTATAATTATACTAACTTGTTTTAATTCAGAAACTAGAGCTGATACTCTAAAAGTAATTGATGGAGACACAATTATACTGAATGGTGAGAAAATTAGATTTTCAGGAATAGATACTCCGGAAATTAAACAAATGTGCTTCAAAAATGAACAAAAAATATTCTGTGGAATTTTAGCGAAGAAGATTCTTATTAAAAAGATAGGTAACGATACTCCTAAATGTATAAGAGAAGGTAAAGATGCTTATAAAAGAACTTTAGCAGAATGTTTTATTAATGGAGAAAGTCTATCGAGCTTTTTGGTTAAAAGCGGTTATGCCTTTGCCTATAGAAAATATTCAAAAAAATTTATTGAAGATGAAAAATTCGCCAAAAAAAATATGCTTGGTATGTGGTCAATGGAGTTTGAGTTCCCATGGAATTTTAGAAAGAATTCATGAAACAACATTTGCTTAAAGAAATAATTGAAAAAAAAAATAAAAAGATCGAGTTCGCTATTATTACCAATCTTGATAATGGAGAAAGTTACATTTTTGAAAAGGATAAACTTTTAGATAAAAATTTTGAAAAATATAAAGATAAAATTAATTCACATTTCAATAAAAAAAAGAATGGAATTATAGAAGGTTCAAATATATTCGTTGAAATCTACATTCGCCCAATCAAAGTAATTATTGTTGGTGCCGTTCATATTGCGCAATATTTGATTAATTTTGCAAAGAGTTTAAACTTTGAAATTTCAATCATTGATCCTAGAGGTTACTTTGCATCGGAACAAAGATTTCCAGATATTAAGATAATCAACAAGTGGCCAAAAGAAGCTTTTACAGAAATTAAAACAGATCAAAACACTGCTTTAATAGCCTTAACGCATGATCCAAAAATTGATGACCCTGCCCTTCAGCATGCGTTAAAAAACAATTTTTTTTACATAGGAGCTCTTGGAAGCAAAAAAACTCATGCGAATAGATGCGCACGACTTAAAGAAGCTGGATTTGCTGATGAACAAATCAATAAAATTTTTGGTCCCATAGGAATCAAACTTGGAGGAAAATCAGCACCAGAAATTGCTTTATCAATTATTGCTCAACTAGTTTCTGAAGTTTACAATAAATAATGAAAAAATTATTAATCTTTTTATTATGATTTCAGCTATTTTACTAGCCGCAGGTCAATCAAAGAGAATGAATGGTGAAAATAAATTAACAAAAGAAATACAAGGCATTTCTCTAATAAAACTCACAGTAAAAAACATTTTAGCTAGTTCCATTAACGAATTGATTGTTGTTCTTGGACATCAAAAAGAAATCATTGAAAAGCTTATTGATAAGAATGAGAAAATAAAATTTATTTTTAATAAAGATTATGAAAGTGGAATGTCTTCTTCTATTAAAACAGGTTTAAATAATTTGTCTGAAAAAACTGAAGCCTTTTTTATATGTTTAGGAGATATGCCTATGGTTAATTCAGATATTTACAATCAATTAATTCAATCTAGAAATCAAAAAGATATAATTGTGCCCACTTATAAAGGACAACAAGGAAACCCCGTCCTATTTGATAATTCAATGAAAGAAAAAGTCTTAAATATCAGCGGTGATGTTGGGGCCAAAAAAATATTAGAATTAAATAAAGATAAAATATTAAACTTAGAGATTGGCGATCAAGGCATAGCCAGAAGTTTTGATACTCAGGACGATTTTAATTCTTTATAGTGATGTTGTCGGGGTCGTGAAGTGGTTTGGCTTCTATAATGGTTTTGTATTTTATTTTTTCTACTTCAATTTCTATATCTTTTCCATTTAGATTTAATCCTGAATTAATATAACCAAAAGCCATATTTTTTTTAAAATTAAACGAATAATTCCCTGATGTTGTTCTTCCAATAATTTTTCCATCACTTAATATCGGCTCATCATGAAGTAGTAATGGAAATCCAGGTTTGTTTTCTTTTAGACTAAAGATTGCAAGTTTCTTTCTAGGTTTTTGATTCTTGATTTTAAGAAGGGCCTCTTTACCAATAAAATTTACATTTTTTTTATAACTAATTGCAAAACCTAATCCAGCTTCATATTGATTTTCTTCAGGTGTAATATCATGACCCCAATGCAAATATCCTTTTTCCATTCTCATTGTATCCATTGCATACATGCCACAATTAGAAAGATTAAATTCCTTTCCTTTCTCGACTATTAAATTATATATTTCTCTTGCTTCATTCATTTTAATATAAAGTTCAAAACCTAATTCGCCTACATACGATAGTCTTTGGGTCCAAATTTCTTTATTATTTATTGTAATTTTTTTACTTGTGCCGAATTTAAAATTTTCATTAGAAAAATTATCCTCCGACAACTTTAACATTAAACTTCTACTTTTTGGACCAAATACACCAAGACATGCTATTTCATCAGTTACATCTTTAAATTCTACTTCTTTAGATAAATATTTTAATATGTGAAATTTATCATGTTCTCTGTTTGCTGCAGAAGTAATAATTCTGAAATAATTTTTATCCATGCAAACAACTGTTAAATCTGCTTCTATTCCTCCGTCTTTATTTAACATTTGAGTATAAGTAGTTTTTCCAATTTTATCTTTAACGTTTGCTGTACAAATTTTTTGTAACTCAATATGAGTTTTTTGTCCTTTTAAGTCATATTTAGAAAAAGCTGTAAGATCAAACAAACCTACATTTTTTCTTGCATTTTTTGTTTCAAATTCCACAGCTGGATACCAATTTTGATAATTATAATTATATTTAAATTCTGGTTTTTTATTATTTAATGCAAACCACAATGGTCTTTCATATCCTGAGGATACTCCAAAACAAGCTCCCGCTTTTTTTAATTCTTCATGATGGGGAAACAGTTTTTGATTTCTGGATGTTTTATGTTGTTTATATGGCCAGTGCATTCCATATAAATCCCCTAATGTTTCAGTTATTCTTTCTGTAATAAATTTTAATTTAGAATGAAATTTTTGAAATCTTTTTATGTCATATATAAATAAATCTTCATTAATATGACCATTCATCATCCATTCAGCCGTTACTTTTCCAGCGCCACCACCACTTCCAATTCCAATGCTGTTAAATCCGCAGCAAACAAAAAAGTTCCTAATTTCTGGAACTTCGCCTAATAAAGTATTTGTGTCTGGAGTAAAAGATTCTGGTCCAGAAAAAAATTTCCTAATTCCTGCTTTTTCTAAAAGTGGTACTCTTTTAAATGATGCTTCTAAATATGGTTCAAAATGATCAAAATTCTCTGGAAATTCCCCAAATGAAAAATCGTTAGGAACTCTATTTGTTTTACTAAAAGCTGGTATTGATTTTCCTTCAAAAATTCCAACTAATAATTTACCCGCATCTTCTTTTAAATATAAACTATCATCAAAATCTCTTAGAACTGGTAAATCTTTAGGTAAATCTTTTATTGGCTCTGTAATAATATAAAAATGTTCTGCTGGATACAAAGGTATACTTACTCCTAGATCTTCACCTATTTGCCTTGACCACATTCCAGTAGCCAAAACTAAATACTCGCACTCGATTATTTGATTGTTAACTTTAACTCCAGAAACTCTTCCATTTTTAACTATAATTTTTTCAACAGGACTTTTTTCAAATATTTGAACTTCTAATTCTTTTGCTGCTTTAGCTAATAAATTAGTAACTCCAATTGGATCTGCTTGACCGTCTCCTGGCATAAAAATACCACCCAATATATCTTTTTCATTTATTACTGGATAAATTTTTTTTATTTGATCAATGTTTAATACTTTTACATATACATCAAACAATTGAGCTGTGGTTGCTTGTCTTTGTAACTCCTGCCATCGTCCTTTTGTCGTTGCAATGGACAATGCGCCATTTAACTTCAAACCAGCAGAAAAACCAGTTTTTTTCTCCAATTCTTTATATAAATCTGTTGTATATTTTCTTATTTTGGTAACGGCTGCCGAAGGCCCTAATTGACTTACTAATCCAGCTGCATGCCAAGTAGTTCCTGAAGTTAATTGATCTCTTTCAAATAAAATTGTGTCTTTCCATCCAAATTTAGCTAAATGATAAGCAGCAGAACATCCAGCTATACCTCCGCCAATAATTATAACTTTAGCGCCTCTTGGTAACTCTTTTTCCATTTAAAATATATTAGTTAATTTGTTAACGCTTCGCTAGGAGAAGCATATTTATGTCCAAAGGCATCAGCTACAGCTTTATGTGTTACTTGACCTTTAAAAATATTTAATCCTGCTAAAAAATTTTTGTCTTCTTTAAGAGCTTTTTCGTAACCTTTATCAGCTAGTTTAACAAGATAAGGAAGTGTTGCTTTATTTAAAGCAAGAGTCGAAGTCCTTGGAACTCCACCTGGCATATTCGCTACACAATAATGAACAACATTTTCCACAATATATGTTGGGTTAGCATGAGTAGTAGGTTTGCTCGTCTCTACACAACCGCCTTGGTCAATAGCGACATCCACAATAACAGCACCTCTTCTCATAATTTTTAACATATCTTTCGTCACCAACTTTGGAGCTTCAGCACCTGGAATTAACACTCCACCAATCAGAAGATCACATTCTGAGATTAATTTCCTTAAATCAGTTTTATCGCTTTGTATTGGAATTATTGTGTCTCCAAAAATTTTCTTTAGTTCTTCTAGTCGTTGAGAAGATTTATCTACAATATATACTTTTGCTTTCATTCCTGTTGCAATCAAAGCGGCATTTTCTCCAACAACTCCTCCTCCAAGAATAATCACTGTTGCTGGATCTACACCGGGAGCTCCTCCCAATAATAGTCCTCTGCCTTTTTGCGTCTTTTCTAAGGAATGAGCTCCTGCTTGAACTGACATTCTCCCTGCCACAGCGCTCATAGGGGCCAAAAGTGGTAATCTACCATTATTGTCGGTAACTGTTTCATAAGCAATACATACTGATTTTGATTTTATCAAACTCTCTGTTAATTCTTTTGCAGCCGCCAGATGCAGGTACGTAAAAATAATTTGATTTTCTCTAATCATTGCTATCTCACTGCTTAATGGCTCTTTGACTTTTACGATTATTTCTGAATTATTAAAAACATCTTCTGATTTATCAACAATTTTAGCACCCGCTTTCTCATATTGATAATTGTAAAAACCAGCTTCAAACCCGCCGTTATTTTCAACTAAAACTTTATGTCCTTTCGAGGTAAGAATTTTGATACTAGCAGGAGTTAAACCTATTCTGGTTTCTTGTGGTTTAATTTCTTTAGGAACTCCAATAAGCATGATTATTTTTGCATGTAATTTTTGATACCAGTCCGAAGTTTCTCAAAAATTTCATCAATATGTTTTTTTTCACATATAAAAGGAGGAGCGATAATTAAACAATCCCCTGTTGCTTTAAAATTAACTCCAGATTCATAACATTTTTTGAAACATGTATACCCCGCTTTCCCTGGTTTATCAGCAGGTTTAAGATCAATGCCACCCATCATTCCATAACCTCTAATATTAGTTACACAATCAAGATCTTTTAAAGAAAACAAGCCATCTAAAAAATAAGGAGAAAGTTTTTTTGCTCTATTAAATGTATCTTCTTTTTCAAAAATATCTTGTACTGCTAACGCTGCTGCAACGGCTATTGGAATACCTGAATACGTATAACCATGAAACAATTCAACTGCACTTCCGGGTGAGGCATCCATAACGGTATCATAAATTTCTTCTTTAACAGCAACCGCTCCCATTGGCACGACACCATTGGTAGTTGCCTTTGCCATGGTTATAACATCAGGAGTAACTCCAAATTCTTGTGAAGCAAAAGCTGAGCCCATTCTGCCCCATCCAGTAATTACTTCATCAAAAATTAAAACAATTCTATGTTTATCACAAATTTCTCTCAAACGGTTTAAGTATCCTTTCGGTGGAACCAACGTACCAGTTGATCCTGCGGTTGGTTCTACAATACAAGCTGCAATATTTTCTCCACCAAAATTAGTTGCTATGCGTTCTAAATCATTAGCTAGTTCAGCTCCTGTTTCAGGCTGACCTCTAACAAATTTATGTTCAGGGAGATGGGTGTGTCGCATGTGCACAACTCCTGGCATTAAAATACTAGCAAAAGTTTTAACATTATTAATCATTCCTCCAACGGATGTAGCTCCAATGTTCATACCGTGATAAGCACGTTCTCTTCCAACAAAACGAAATTTTTGACCTTGACCTTTTGCCTTGTGATACGCAATTACAATTTTAATTGCTGTTTCAACCGCCGAAGAACCACAAATCGTATAAAAGATTCTATTCAAATTACCTGGTGTATGTTTTGAAATTTTAGAAGCCAATTCAAAAGATCCTCCAAAACCTTGTTGGAAAGGTTGAACATAATCAAGCTGTTCTAATTGTTTGGTAACAGCATTTGTAATTTCTTTTCTAGCATGACCTAACGGATTACAAAATAATCCTGAGCTTGCATCTATATGTGTTCTTCCATGATGATCTTTTAAATAAATTCCTTTCGCTTCTGTGATTAATCTAGGATTTTCTTTAAAATCTTTATTAGATGTAAAAGGCATCCAATGTTCCCGCAAAGAATTTGGAATATTTGTGCCGCCTGTTTTACTCATAAACTTTTTTGAAAAATTTCCTTCTTGTCTACTTAGATTATCATTTTTGTCAAAGCTATAGCTATTTAATTATTGTCCATGATAAGACCTGCAACCTACGGTGGAAGAATGATTTAGTCTACTTAGACTCCAATTGACTTGTTAAATTATTTGATCTTAAATGTCACAATTAAGCTTAATAATTAACGAGGGAAATAATGAAAAAAATAATAAGTTTATTGCTAGGAAGTATACTTGCTCTAACTTTAAGTATGTCAGCAGCTTTTTCAGCTGCTAATGAAGTAAGAGTAGCGTTTTTCTTAGAATGGCCAACTCCAAACCAAGAAGATAAAGTGAAAAAAACTTTTGACGACGCTTTAGGTGTTCCAGTTAAATGGACTAACTTCGCAAATGGTGGAGCAATGACGGATGCTATGTTAGCAGGAGATATTGATATCTCTTATTCACAAGGTTTAGTGCCATTCATAAACGCAGTTAAATCTAATGCGCCTTTAAAGCTTGTAGATATTGCTATGGAATATGGAATGGGTGGAACAACTTGTGTTACATCTAAAGCATCTGGAATTACAAAAGCTAATGCTTCTGAATTAGAAGGCAAAAAAGTTGCAGTTCCACTAGGAACTATGGCTGAGTATGTTTTTGATGAAAGTATGAAAGTTGTAGGAGCTGATCGTAAAAAAATGTAGATAATTCAAATGGATCCTGAAGAAGGAGCTGCTGCGATAGTTGCAGGTGATGTTGTTATGGCATGTCTATTTGGTGGCAACTCTATAAAATCAGCACTAACTGTTGGTACAAGACTTTTAACAGTTCAAGAAGCACGTGATGCAGGCATCTTAGGTATAGATATTACATCTGTTACTACAAAATTTATGAAAGAGAACCCAGGAATGGTTAGAACTTTCATAGAAGTATCTCATGAAGCTAATGCTAGATACAGAGCAGGTAAATCTGATCTTAATGTCATAGCTAAAGATGCTGAAATGAAACTTGCTGATATGAAAGATACAATAGGTGGATTTAAATTTCTAACACCTGCAGAAACTAAAAAATCTATGGAAAGTGGTAATCTTGATGCGTTCCTAAAAGGAATGGGAACTCCAGGAGGATCTGTGGATACTAGTTTTTTACCTTTATAATTTAAAGGGAAAGATAAAATAAAAATAGGCGCCAATTTTAATTAATTGGTGCCTATTTTTTTAGTTAATATTTTAATATATTATTTTTATGAGTGATTTAGTTTCTCAAAATCTAAACATGATTTTTAAAACTCCGAAGGGCGAAATTGTTCACGCATTAAAAGATCTAAATTTTACTCTTAAAAAGGGAGAACTTTTAACAGTTCTTGGTCCTTCAGGTTGTGGAAAAACAACTTTATTAAATATTGCAGCTGGCTTTCTTAGACCTACCTCTGGTTCAATTGTTTTAGGTGGAAGAGAAATCAATAGTCCTGGTGTTGAAAGAGGAATGGTTTTTCAGCAAGGTGCTTTGTTTGAATGGTTAACTGTTGTTGAAAATGTAAACTTTGGCTTAAGGAT
>Ga0187827_10004595_pt1 | contig 16896 bp, 14 predicted proteins | sample ETNtaG_39_FD_167969 | JGI IMG/M metagenome (GOLD analysis project Ga0187827, IMG submission 167969) | Marine microbial and viral communities from oxygen minimum zone, Eastern Pacific Ocean - ETNP2014_SV_150_PacBio MetaG (Illumina Assembly) | ecosystem: Environmental > Aquatic > Marine > Hypoxic...
TCTAATTTACTAATAGCCATTACATTCCTCCATCCACTCTTATAACCTGACCGGTAATATAACTTGATAGGTCCGAAGACAATAAAAGAGCTACTTTTGCAATTTCTTCAGGATAGGCGATCCTTTTTAAAGAAATTCTTGATATCACTTCATCTACTAACTCTTTTGGAGTATTTTTTTTCATCATATCAGTATCAGTAAGCCCAGGAGCTATTGTATTAACTCTAATATTATATATTCCAACTTCACGAGATAAAACTTTTGCTTGGGCAATCATTGCTGCCTTTGCCGATGAATAAGCACTTCTTCCTTCATTTCCATCTAATGCAGAACTTGAAGAAATATACACAATGCTTCCAGATTTTTTTTTAATCATTGATTTTAAGATATATTGTGTAAAAAGAGTTTGAGAAAAAAAATCAGTTTCAAAAATTTCTTTTAATTTTTTAATTGAAGTCATTTGGAATAGAGCTGTATGTATAGTTGCTGCATTATTAACTAAAATATCCACAGATAAGTTTGATGAAAGTATATTGCTAGCAGCCTCTTTTATTTGACCTTCATCATTTAGATCAAATTGAATAGGAATAATTTTGTTATCAAAATTTTTCTTTATACCATTTAGAAAAGTTTTAAATTCTTCAGTAATATTTCTAACACAAGCAAAAATTGTTGCACCATTAGCAGAAAAAACTTCTAAAATTTTCTTTCCAATACCTCTATTGCAGCCAGTTACAACTACAGTTTTATTTTGAAGTAACATCAATTAATAAAATCTTCCTTAGAAAAAATGTCTTTAGCTAAAGCAGGTTTAAATATTGTTTGACCACTTTTTGCCATGAATTTTTTTATAAATTCTTTGTCCTCTCCTGCTAGACAAAGATTGCTGTGATTTCTAAAATATTTGATACTAAAACCGTAATCAACAATCTCCTTCAATGAATTTTCAAATATATTTCCTATTTTAATGTGAACATAGGGGCATACCAAAACATCACCTATGGGAGTTACATATAATCTATTAACCGTTGTACAGCCCAATATTTTTTCATGATTTCTATCAAAAGGATTCCACATATTTCTTACTAGGTTTTTATATTCTTTTCTCATTTTTTTTAAATATTCGCGATCATTATCATCACAAATTATATCGGTCATTTTTTGCCACATGCCAGCAGGCACAGCAACATTCAACAATGTTTTATAATTGTTATCTTTTGAGTAATCTAATAACTGTTTAAAATGTTCAGTATCTGCGTTGTAGTGGCCAACTGTAATATTTAAATATGGATCCATACCGGCGGCTTTCACGTGCTTGAGCCCTTCAATCGCTCTTTTCCACGATTCTTTTCTTCCTCTTATCTTATCGTGTATTTTTTCATCCATACTATCAATGCTGACGGAAACTCTGCTTACCTTATATTCCGCTAGTTTTTTTGCTATTTTTTCATCTAAATAAAATCCATTTGTAGTGAGATATAAATAAAAACGTTCTGGTCTTATTGCCTCTAAAACAGAAAATAATTTTTCAGGCTGTAGAAGTAATTCCCCACCTTGTAAATCAAATTCAAAATATCCTAATTCATCAGCATCATCAGCAAGTTTTTTTATGACATCTATATCTAAATATTCTTTAACGTGATCTCCTTTTGGGGAGTTCGTGAAACAATATTTGCATCTAAGATTGCAAGCGTTATTAAAATTTAAGTCTATTCCTCTGGTTTTATTTCCTACTTTGCCATCATTTTTCTGAACGTAATTATAAAATTCTCTTAGTTTTTCAACTAAAGCAGGTTTGTTTAATAAAGAAGAAGATATTGGCATTTAATTTTAATAAATAATGTTAGTTCACTTTTTTAAATTATACTTTTTAATTTCCTCTGGCAATATTAAGTTAAATTCAGCTTTACAAGCTATCTGTTTTTCGATTAATCCTAATCCTTCACATATTGCCAAACCGCGTTTAAAATTTTTAATCTTAGTTTCTATATAAAGTCTTTTATTAGGAATTATTTTTTTTATAAATTTTATATTATTTGCTGAAGTTAGATACATTACTTTTCCTTTATTGCCAGGTAAGCTTAAAATAGATAATGCGGACATTTGGACTAATGCCTCTATTTGTAACATTCCAGGAACATTTGGATCTCTTGGCCAATGTACTTTAAAAAACCATTCATCTTCTTTAAAATCTTTATAACCGTTGGCAGATTTTCCTGGAACCAGTTCTTCCACGAAATCTATCATCAAATACGGTGGCTTATTTTGCTGGTATTTTAATATTTCTTCTTTATTAAGTTTCATCATTACTCCAAAGATATTGATCTCGAAAGAGATTTTAACACTTCATAACCGTCCCAGATAATATCTATGCCTAGGGCCTTACCTATGGGTACAAGTCTATCAATACCTAAAAAATTGTTGTTAAGAATAAACAACCCAAGTTGTTTTTTTGTAAATCCAAAATAAGAGACAGTTTGACATTTTTTATTGATAAAAACTTTTAAATCATTAATTTGGCAAATATTTTTTTGAAAAAAAGTTCCACTAACTCCTCTAATATTTTCAATCTTTTTTACATCTTTACTGGGATCAATTACATAAAGATTATTTTTAAAGGTTTTTAAATTAATAAAATTTTTTTGATTAATAACATTTTCAATTAAATTAGTGTATTTATCTACAACATGTATTTCATCAAATAAAAATTTTCTTTCAACCACCTTGTTAAGTTCACTCCAAAAATAATTCTGTATATTTGTATTTCTTTTTCCAACCCAAAAAACAAAATGGGGTGAATTGCAAGCTAATTGATTCATTGTATAACCATCATAAAAAAATTTGTTTGCTAGCAATTTTATTTCGTTCGACTTTGTTTTTTTAAGTTTATTGATATTTATTATTGACAATGAATATCTATCAGAAAAAGTTATTTCAATTGTTCTTTCTGGTATCCAAACTTTTCTTATTTCGTTAATAGTTTTGTCTCCACCCCATATTATTCGACCATCGCAAATAGATGAAATCTTTTTTGTAGTTTCTATTATGTTTTTATATTCAATAAAACAGTTGGAGTTTTTTAAAATAAAAAACTTCTTTTTTTTAAACAATGACTTTATTATTAATAAAATAATTTCTTTTTCTCTGAATTTTTTTGATGGTATTTTGACGATATTTGAATTTCCACTTAGTAATCCGAATAAAAATGAGTAAATAAAATTTGTTGGCACATTTGATGGACAGATATGGAAAATTAAACCGCGACCTAGTCGTATTTGATTGCTTTTAAATTTTTTTTCTAATGTTTTGACACTTTTTTTACTTGTCCACATAATTAAGTAAATTAAATTAGTATATGAGTAAGTTTCCTTTTGGTTTTTTAGTTCGTTCGAAAAATCATTTAAGAAATCTTTTACTAATTCAGAAAACGGTTGAAAAACTTTTACATTAAAATTTTTATTTTTTGTTATTCCATGAATAATTTTGTTTTTATTTAACATCACTACACCCCCTAGTTTCAGCTTCTTTTGCTCGCCCATGAACTAGAAAATATTTTCCTTGTTTCCCACACTTGCAATTGTCTTCTCCAACTATTTCTCCAATATCTTCTGTTAAGATATTGTGCCCAGGATAACTTGTTGGTAATAATGAAAATAATTGAATTATTCCTTTAGTTCCTTTTTGAACAATTTCAAAATTATTGTTACGTATTAAAATATTCGAATAAATAGATGTATGAAAATATCCACATTCATTACTCTCTATAAATATTGAACCTGTTTGTTCAACTAAGCCATAATAATTATGAATTTTTTTTAATTTAATTTTACTAAATAATTTTTTCCTAAAATTTTTATTACTTATTTTTAATTTTTCCAATTTTTTCCAACCCCCACCATGTAACAAAATACCATTTTGAAAATTTGAATAAATTAATTTAGTAGATAATTTTTTAATTAAGTTTTCATATATCAAACTGGTAAATCCAAAAATAAAAAAATTATCATGTGAATATTTTTTTAAAAATTCATTTAATTTTTTATAATCAATGTTTCCTTTTTCATCTAAGAGATAACAGTAATGTTTTCCAAATATAGAAAAACCATAAATAGCAGCAAGCTGAGCATTAAAAACGGATCTATCCAAGACTTTTGGATCTCGATCGACAATAAGCATTGGTAGTCTCTGATTCCCTAATATCGTTTCTGTTATTTTTTTCAAAACTATTGTTTGGTTTTTTGCATTTTTTTTATCTAAATAAATTTTGGATAGCTCCTGTCCAGATGTCCCTGAAGATACTAATTTTTTTATAATTTTATTTTTTGGAACACTTTGTAAACTATATTTTTTAAAAATTCTGACAGGTAACATCGGAAAATTTTCTAAATTATTTTTTTTTTTTATTTTAAACTTCAAATTTTTTATTATTTTTCCATAAATTTTACAATTCTTGTAATGATGAACAGTTAACTTGTTTATGTAATTTAAATATTTTTTCAATTTATCTTTTTTTTTTAAAGAATAAGGATTTATATTCAAAAAATTTTGGACAATATTCATTTAATTTAATTTAATTTATTATATAAAATTTTACCAAATTGATTACGAGGAAATTTAACTATAAATTCTAATCTAAAAACTGATTTATTAATTTTTGTGATATTTGATATTTTTTCAATGACATCACGAGAATTTTTTTTAAATTTTCTTAAAAAATATATTTTTAATTTATTATCTGCTCCAGAACATAGGCATTTATAGCCTAAATTATTTAAAATTGTTTCTAATTCATCTAAATTTACCCTTAGACCAAATACTTTCAAGAATCTTTTTTTTCTTCCTATAATGAAAATTAACTTATTTTGATCTATTCTTCCAAGATCACCAGTCAAAAGTATACCTTTATTTTCATCACCTCTTTTAAGATCATTCTTTGAGTTTGCGTAACCTAAACAAACGTTAGATCCTTTATAAGCAATTTCTCCAACAGTATTTGTGCTAGTAATTTTTTTTTTCTTTTTGTCTTGCAACCACAATTTGCCACCAGGAATAGCAAAGCCAATACTTTCGGGATGTTTTTTATTTAAATATGACGGCATATATGCCATCCTCGAAGTAGCTTCCGTGGAACCGTACATCCTAAAAAATTTAATTTTTTTTTTACTTAGTATTTTTTCGAATTCAATTGATAATTCTTTTTTTAATTTACCTCCTGCTTGCGTAATATGTCTCAAACTTGGTAAACTTAATTTTTGAAATTTGATTTTTTTTAAAATTTCAAATGTAAAAGGAACTCCTCCGAAATTTGTTACTTTGTGAATATTAATCAAATTCCAAAAATCTCTCTCAATAATATTTTTTTTAGTAACAACTAATTTAGCTCCAACACACAGATGGGTGTTTATGATAGAAAGACCATAAGTATAGTGCATTGGCAAAGTTGTTATTGCTTTATCACTTTTATTTAATTTTAGATATTGAATAATTGCTTTGGAATTTGAGTATAAATTGTTATAAGAAATTCTAACAAGTTTTTTACTCCCCGTAGTTCCTGAAGTAGATAATAAAAGAGCTAATTTTTTGTTAATTTTATAATTAATAAATTTTTTATTTTCATATAAAAATTTTTTTTTTATTTCATATTCTTTGCTATCTTCTATTTTCTTTTTTTTATTCGAAAAAATAAAACTTGGCTGATAAAGATTAATAATTCTTTTTAATAATTCGTCATTTATATTTTGATCAAGTAAGCAAACAGTATTTCTAGATCTTATGAATCCAATATATGCTACTATACTGTCGATATTATTTTCGCATAGGATAAAAACTAATGATCTTTTAGTGACTTGACTGCCTATTTTATCAGCTCTATTAATTAACTCCGAGTATGATAACTTTTCTAAATTTTCTGAAATCAAAGCAGTCCTTTTTGAAAACTTATTTAAATGATCAAATAACATTGCTTGTTTAAAATTTAATATTTTTTAGCAGCATTCTGTCACCCCTTTTTAAATTATTCTTAGCTTTTCGACCAAGAATTTTTTTGAAATATATTGGAGACAAGCCATATCCAGGACGTATTATTTTTACATTTTTTTTGTCGATTTTTTGCCCTTTTAAAATATCTTGAGTAACATAAATAGATCTCTTTGCCTTTAAACTTTTTTTTGATTTTTTTGAAATTTTATAATTTACTTTACCCAAAGATTTTTCTACATCTCTTATGTCTTGAACCATGCCTTTAAAAACTTTTTCTCCTACAGAAAAAAAAGAATCCACCGTTTTTCTTTTATCATCCAAATTAAAATGTTTCTCAATAAGGTTTGCGCCCAGTGCAACTGCTGAAATAGAAGCAATTTTACCTTTTGTATGATCAGAAAACCCACTTAATACTTTAAATTTTTTCTTTATGTCTGAAATAGTTAATAAATTTTGTTCCTTTAATTCTGAAGGGTAGGCCGTAGTACATTTTAAAACAATAATTTTATTGTTGCCAAATGATCTGATCGTTTTTATTGCCTGCTTGATATCTTTATAGGTAGATAAACCCGTCGATAGTATTATAGGTTTTTTTGTTTTTGCCACTTTTTCTAGCAACGGAATGTGATTTATTTCTGCCGATGCTATTTTATAAGCTGGGCAGCTTAATCTCTCAAGAAAGTCAACAGCACTTTCATCAAAAGGAGAAGAAAAAATCTCTAATTTAATTTTTTTTGCTTCCTGAAATAATTTTTTGTGCCAATCAATTGGAGTGTGTGCAAATTTATATAAATTCCATAAATTTTTTTTTTTAAACCAAGGAGAATCTTGCGATATAATAAAATCTTTGCTGTTAGATTTTAAAGTTATTGAATCTGGGGTATAAGTTTGAAGTTTTACAGCATTTGCTCCTGCTTTTTTTAGTGCATGAATAATCTTGAGGGCTCTACTAATTTTACCACCATGATTTCCCGACATTTCTCCAACCACGCAGCAGGGACGTTTAGAGCCTATAATTATTTTTCCAATTTGAACTTCCATTTTTTAATTTGTTTAGAAATTATCTACTATAATAAACTAAGCCTCTGTTAACGTTATAATATTTTTTTAATATTTTAGAACATGAATTTTTTTCATTTAATCTTTTCCAACCAATATATTTGCTAAGCTTCATACTGAATTTATTATTATTTTTTATTGCCCCAAGCCATATAATCTTTTGTTTACTTTTCGCAACATTTAGTTTCATCTTTTTTTGCCAATTTAATGCATATAAAATTTCTCTAATTCCACAATTACGATGACAAGCAAACCATCCTGATAAAAAATAATTATATGTTTTGTTGTTAAAAATGTTTTCATGATAAAAGTATAAAATTCGCTTATTATTTTTTATAAGCACATAGGAAATTCTTTTAGTAATGAACCACCAAATGTAATGATCTATTGGGGTAATTTTGTTCAATGTAGTAGTTTGATTGCGATTAAGTTTTAGATTCCTAGAATATAGATAATGATTAATATCTTTGTCATTTACTTTTCTTATGTACTGCTTTTCTATTAATTTTTTGTTCGCCTTATTATCAATTCTTTTATTTATATTCTTTTTTGTAATGTTTTCTAAAATTCTTTTTGTGCCGTTAAAATCTACTGAAAATTCTCGAGCTTTTGATAAGTAAAGAAAACGTCTATATTGTATTTTAGCTAGCAAAATTAATTTTGAAATTTTTTCATAAGTGTATAAATCTCTTAGTTTTAAAATTATATAGTGACCTATTTTTTCCATATATTTAGATTGGACCTTTTGGTTGTTATTCACCTGAAACAAAATCGATGGTACTTTGTTAAGAGCTGTTTCAAAACTAGAAACTCCGGCTGAACCAACAAATAAATTAGCATCGAACAGAATGTCATTTAAATTGTGACAATTTAAAATAGGTAAAATCTGTTTATTTTTTTTTGAAAAATTTAATATCCTTTCTTTGTTTTTAGAAAATGGACCTATTACAACTTTAAATATTACATTTTTTTTATGTAATTTTTCTTTTTGCAAAAGGAAAGATTTAATTATTTTTTCAAAAAATATTAAATCCCCGCCTGATCCATTGTACATTATTACGTTAAAATTTTTTGATTTTTTCCTTTTTTTTTCTTTTTCCAAAATTGAAAACTTATGGCCCAATAAAATCTTACATTTTTTTTTTAAAACGTTTTTGTAATTAAAATTTCCAGTTAAATCAAAAGATGGATTGTAATTTATTATATAGTCCGAATAATGTTTTTTATTTAAATCATCAATTACAGCAACTTTTTTGTGAAACCTTGAAATACTTTTTTCCCAATCCACACCTATTCTGTAGTCATCAATAATAACAATTCCTTTTTTAAAATTTTTCGTTGCTTTCGTAAATTGAATCACGTCTCTTTTTTGTTCAAAAAAATCTAATTTTTTTTTATAAATAGAAATAACTTTAATGTTTTTTAAGAAATTAAATTTTTCTTTCAATAAATCAGTAAGTAAATAGCAAGAGTGTTTTTGTTTTTCAAAGTATCTTATTAATCTTAAACATCTAAATAAATGACCCAATCCAACCTTTTCGTTAAAATTAGTTCTAAAAAAGAAATTCATTTTTTAAAATTTAAAAAATACAATTTGAGCTTATAAATATTAGTAAACATCAATCAATACCATGAAATACTTTATTCTTTACAGCATAATAAATGAAAGCTATATGTGTTCATAAATTGAACATACGCTATATTACTATACATAAAAACTTTAATCAATTTAATGTAATGAGAATTTTAAAAAAATTGAATTAAACATGGATATAATGAAAAACTCTGTGGTGATTGCTATATTCGCTTTTTTAAAACAAGAAACAAAATTAATAATCAATGTAATTAAATTTCCTTACAATTTTGTTAAAGAATATAGCATATTAAGGTTCCTTTGTTATTTAGTAAACGATTCCATAATACCAAATAGGGATAAGTTTTTTAGAAACTATATTTTAAAAAATACACAAAAATGGAAATATAGAAGAGAAGCTATTAATAAGAATTCCAACAAATATATTTTAATTACCAGTATATTGAATCATTTGGGCTATACAATGTCTGAGATTATTATTGGTAAAAATTTAATGGAAATATTTAAATCTGATGGCCTAGGTCTACTGAGAACAAATGATTTGAAATTTAAAATTATTTTTAAAAGTTTTGGAATAAAAAAATTTATAATATTAAATGATGTAAACTTTATTATGAGAATGAAATATTTTCTGAAAGCATATTCTATAATTAAATCATGTAAAACAATGGATAATTTTTTAAAATTTAGTTTAAATGATGTGAAAATAGGTCAATCTGTTTATGACCATTTTCTAAGATTTACAGGAGTTGGCACCATTAATCATTTTGATCATCGATTTTATCTTTTTTTATCTCAAGCTCTTTCAAATTATTATCAATTAAAGAAAAACTGTGACAAATTTAAATTTGTAGCCAGTGTACAAGCAGAAAGGCAATTCATTCCTGGCAGCATTATCTACCAGACTTCACTAACAAATGGAATGAATGTTTATACAAAATCGGGGCCCAGCAATACATTTACTGTAAGAAAGTACTCTGATATTGGAGAAATATGGAAGACCAGAGGACGATATTCAAAAAAATTATATGATAAAATTAGTAATACAATTAAAGAAAAAGCCGTTCAGATAGGGGGTGATTTTATTGAAAAAAGATTTAATGGTATTCCTGAAAATGAAGCTACTCATGATTATTTTGAACGCCCAAATTTTTTGAAAGAAAAAAAATATAAAAAGGAAGAAAAAATAACTGTCACTAAAGAAGAATTCTGTAATAAATTAGGATGGAATCAAAATAAACCTATAGTGGCAATATTAGCATCTGATTTAACAGACGGTGTATTTGACAATACCTGGTCATTGTTTAGAGATAGATTAACCTGGCTTAGAGAAACGCTTCTTCAAATAAAAAATATTAATAGTGTCAATTGGATAGTTAAACCACATCCAAATGATGAGAAACACAGAGTTGTGACAGATACCATATCTGAGTACAAAAAAATTTGTTTAAATTATAAACATATTTTACCTTTTCCAAATAATGTAAGCATTGCTTCAGTACCAAAATTTTCACATTCAGTAATAACTATGGGTGGTAGTGCTTCATGGGAATATCCTTGTTTTGGTATACCAGTGTTACAAGCATGTGAATCGATCTGCTCAGGTAGAGGTTTCACCATAGATCCCGGATCGAAGAATGAATATTTTGATTTGTTAAACAAAATTGAAAAAATAAATATGCTAAATAAAGATCAAATAGATCAAGCAAAAATTTATGCTTTTATTATCTCTAAACTTACAAGAATAAATGTAAACTTAGTTGCCTCTCATGATATTAGATCAATGAACGATAAAACTTTTTGGTCCAAAATGATTAAATTGGTGGACAATTATAATGAAGAAGAAGATTTATTGAAAAAAATGATGAAAATACAGGAAAAAAACAACGATCGACACGCGATAAACTACAATCTACTAAAGTAAATCTTAAAAAAAGTAATTTTTTGTGCAAATTATGTTTTGGATGATTGTGGTTCAAATTGCTGAATTCACGTTATTTCTATGTAAAAATGATAGTCATCATTTTTTACAAACATAGTTTTCCAACTAAATTTAATTTTAATTAAGTGACTGTTAATCTTAAATAATTTTAGTTTATTTTTTGTTAAGTTTCACAATTTTTCTTAGGAAAAATTCGAGTTATTTTTAAAATAATTGATTTTGCTGTTTATTAGTTGAAAATTAATTTTTTTATCTAACGTAACTCCTAAGTTTGATAATATTTTTGTCAAACAAATTTATTATTATAATTTCAAAGCTTTTCTTAATGTTTCTGTAACTTTTTTTTGTTCTTTTATGCTAAGAGAATAATATAAAGGTAGACTTAAAGCTTCTTTATAATACTTTTCAGTATTTTTTAATTTATAGTTTTTGAAACCTAAGTGTCTATAAAAAGGATGTTTATATATTGGTATGTAGTGTAAATTAGTCATAATTTTTTTCTTTAATAAATAAAAAATTATTTTTTTTCTTTTGGATTCGGGAACCCTACATATATAAAGGTGTCTTGATGAATATGAATTATTTAAATTTTCTTGGAATTTAACATTTAATTTTTTTAGCTCTTTGTCATAAATATTGGAAAGATAATTTCTCCTTTTAGTAAAAATATCAATTTTGTTTAATTGACTTAATCCTAATGCAGAATGAACATCTGATATTCTATAATTATACCCCAATTTAAGTTGTTCGTAGTACCATGGATTATTATTATGATTTTTCATTATTTTTTTATCTCTAGTTATTCCGCTATTTCTGAACATTTTCATTTTGTTTGTTAATTCTTTGCTATTCGTTAATGCCATTCCCCCTTCTGCAGATGTTATTATTTTTACTGGATGAAAACTAAAAACAGTAATATCTGAATATTTACAACTTCCTATAGGTTTATTTCTATACTTTGCTCCGATAGCATGAGACGCGTCTTCGATAATTTTAAATTTAAATTTTTTGGCTAAATTTTTTATTTCTAACATGTCACATGATAGTCCACCTAAATGAACAGGAATTAAAATTTTTGGTAATTTTTTCTTTTTTTTTGCAATGATGAGCTTTTTTTTCAAAGCTTGAATACAAATATTAAATGTTGAAGGATCTATATCTATAAAGTCTATTTTTGCACCACAATATAAAACGCAGTTTGATGAAGCAACAAAAGATACTGGACTAGTCCAGACATAATCACCTTTTTTTAAACCCAAAGAAAGACATGAAATGTGCAATGCTGATGTGGCACTATTTGTAGCAACTGCAAATTTGGCATTACAGTAATCTGCTATTTTTTTTTCAAACTTAATTACTGTTGGTCCAGAAGTCAGGTATTCTGATTTCAAAATTTTTTTTACAAAATTAATATCTTGATTTGAAATATGTTGACGTGCGTACGGTATCACAATTTATAGTGTATAATTAAACTCCTTTTTAATTAATTTTTTTATTTTTTCTTTACTTAAGAAGTTTTTATTTTTTTCACTATTATATGAAAATATTTTTTTTACTAATTTAACTTTTTTTGATTTACAATAATTTTTTATATAGTTTTTTTCATAAAGTAAATCAGGAGATAAGATTGCATAGCATTTACCAAAATCTACTGTATTAACACTGTCACTTTTGGTAATCATTTCCTCATGTAGCTTTTCTCCAGATCTTATTCCAATATCTTTTATTTTGCATCTAGATCCAATAACCTCAACAATATCAGATAGTCTGTAACTTGGTATTTTTGGAACAAAAATTTCACCTCCACTAGAATTCTCCAAAACCCAAAGAGTAAATTCAACACTTTCATCTAAAGTAATATTAAATCTTGTCATACTTAAATCGGTTACTTGTAATTTACCATTTTCTCTTTGTTTTAAAAATCTTGGTATAACTGATCCTCTACTTCCTAAAACATTTCCATATCTAACCACACTAAAAATTAAATTTTTTCTTCCTGTTATATTATTGGCAGAAATAAAAAGCTTATCCGCACAAAGTTTCGTAGCGCCGTATAGATTGATTGGTGCTGCAGCTTTGTCTGTTGAGAGTCCTATAACTTTTTTAATGCTTGGTTGACTCAAAGATGCTTCAATCAGATTTTGTGTCCCAATGACATTTGTTTTAATGTATTCTAATGGATTATATTCAGCAGTTGGAACTTGTTTAAGAGCAGCACAATGAATAACATAATCAATATTATTTAAAGCAAATGTTAGTCTCTCTTTATCTCTTACATCGCCTATAAAATATCTAACAAATGGATACTCCTTTTTGTTAATTACATTAGACATTTCAAGTTGTTTAAATTCGTCGCGGCTATAAATTACCAATCTTTTTATTTTCTTGTATTTAATTAAAATTTTACTAACAAATCTTTTGCCGAAACTCCCAGTTCCACCTGTAATTAAAATAGACTTATTATTTAGCATGATTATATGTGATATATTTAGTATAAAAATTATTATAGAGAATTAATCAAGTTTATAAATATAGATATTCAAGGAGAGATTATCAAGAAATAATAGTTGATAACCATGGTAAGAAAACAATATACAAGAGATTTCCACCAAGAAGATTGGATGGATCCTCTTTATTTGAATCTACAATTAACTGAAGAAGAAAAATTAATTAAAAAAACAGCAAATGATTATTGCAATTCGAAATTGTTACCTAGAGTTATAAAAGATAATAAAAAATGTTTTTTTGATAAAAAAATTTACTTAGAATTTGGTTCTCTGGGTTTTTTGGGAAGTACTATAAACGGTTATGGGGCAGCCAAGACTTCTAATGTTGCTTATGGTTTAGTTGCGAAAGAATTTGAATCAATTGATAGTAGTTATCGCTCAGCTATATCGGTCCAATCTTCTTTAGTAATTCACCCAATATATTACTTTGGTTCAGATGAACAAAAACAAAATTATTTGCCTGAACTTATTAATGGTAGTTTAGTCGGATGTTTTGGGTTAACTGAAAGTGATGCAGGATCCGATCCATCTTCTATGAAAACAAATTTTATTGAAGCATCTGACGGATATATAATTAATGGAATCAAAAATTGGATTACTAATGCTCATATAGCTGATATTTTTATTATTTGGGCTTTAAGTAAAGAAAAAAAAGTTCATGGATTTATTGTTAATAGAAAATCACAAGGTTTGACAACTTCTATGATAGAAAAGGCAAGTTTAAAAATAAGTCCCACAGGTCAAATAATTTTAAATAATGTTAAAGTCCCAAAGAAAAATATTTTACCCAGTACACAAGGTTGGAAATCTGTTTATTCATGTTTAAACAAAGCTAGATATGGAATTGCTTGGGGGGTAATGGGTGTTGCGGAATCATCTTGGCTAATTGCTAAAGATTATGTAGAAAATAGAGTTATGTTTAATAAACAATTAGCTGTTAAACAATTAATTCAAAAAAAATTAGCAAATATGCAAACCGAAATTTCACTTGGTCTTAGTGCATGTTTGCATGCCGGTAAAGCTATGGATGAGAATAGAGATACAAAAATAGCTAATGGCCTGTTGAAGAGAAATAATTGCAATAAAGCTCTTAAAATTGTTAGAGATGCAAGAGATATGTTAGGTGCCAACGGTCTATTAGATGAATATCATATTATCCGGCACTTAATTAATCTTGAAGCAGTTAATACATATGAGGGAACAGCTGATATTCATGCTTTAATTCTTGGTAAATTTCAAACAAAAATTGATGCGTTCTAAAAGTAATTGCTAATAAATAAATTAATTTAAATATTTACGTTAGGCAAAAAAAGTATTCTTTCGTTATCTATATTTTTTATTTTAGTTGGAATTTTCTTAAGATTTTATTTTTTTTATTTGATATAAATAGTGGAATATAATTGATGCACTATTTGAAATATTGAGGCTTTCAACATTCTTATTTATATTTATTCTGAGTAAAAAATCTGAATTTTTTTTTGTTTGATATTTTAAACCATGGCCCTCTGAACCAAATAGTAAAACATTATTTCCATCCCAATTATGTTTCAAAAAATCATTATTACTTTGAGAATCAAAAGCGCTTATCCAAAAATTTTTTGTTTTTAAATATTTTAAAGTTGCATTAATATTTGATACTTCAAATATATTTAATAATTCTATGCACCCACTAGCACTTTTGTAAAGAAGTTTACTTTGACCAGGATAGGATCTTTTTACAACGATTATTCCATCGATATGAAATGATGACGCGCTTCTTATTATTGAGCCGATATTTCTAGGGTCAGTAACTCCCTCAATAGCAGCAAAGGTAATAGATTTTTTTTCCGAATTTTGTGTTAAATATTCTTTTATATTGGCTTCTTCCAAGGGTATAATTTCAGCAATTAAGCCCTGATGAGAAATTTGATCTTTCGAGCATAATCTGTGTAATTCTTTATTAGTTTTATATAAAATTATTACGTTTTTTAATAAATTTTTATTTTGGTTTTCACTATTTAGTTTTTTCTTTGATTCTTCAGTTAAGAACACTCTCAGAACTTTTCTGTTCGGATTTTTTAATGCTTCAGTGACGGCATGCTTGCCTGCTATCAAAAAAGATGATTTTATCATGATATTTCAATTATTTTTTCACTAATATCATACTTTTTTCATTAAAATCACTTATTGATTTTATTTAAGAACATGCATATAAAACCTTGTTGTTGAAAGCTTTATTGAAAGGGGCTACCCCTGTTAGAATGGAGGGGTACCAAAGCGGTCAAATGGGGCGGGCTGTAAACCCGTTGACTTCGGTCTTCGAAGGTTCGAATCCTTCCCCCTCCACCATTCAAGAAAGTTTAATGCAACGAGTGAGTGTGATATGTTTGGAATGATGCGGGTGTAGTTCAATGGTAGAACACCAGCCTTCCAAGCTGGTCGTGAGGGTTCGATTCCCTTCACCCGCTCCAAGTAAAATGTAAAAAAGAAGCATGAATTATTGAGGTATTAAAAATGGCAGAGAAAAAGAAATTTGAAAGAACAAAACCGCATGCAAACGTGGGTACAATTGGTCATGTGGATCATGGTAAAACTACATTAACTGCAGCTATAACAAAAATTTTGTCAGAAAAAGGTGGGGCAGAATTTGTTGCTTATGATCAAATTGATAAAGCTCCAGAAGAAAAAGAGAGAGGAATAACGATAGCTACTGCTCATGTAGAATATGAAACAGATAAAAGACATTATGCTCATGTAGATTGCCCAGGACATGCCGATTATGTAAAAAATATGATAACTGGAGCAGCTCAAATGGATGGAGCGATCTTGGTTGTTAGTGCTGCTGATGGACCGATGCCACAGACAAGGGAGCACATATTATTGGCAAGGCAAGTTGGTGTGCCAGCAATTGTAGTCTATTTAAATAAAATTGATCAAGTTAAAGATCAAGAGTTGGTTGCTTTAGTTGAAGAAGAAATTAGAGAACTATTAACTTCATATAAATTTCCGGGTGACAAAATTCCTATAATTAAAGGTTCTGCGCTAGCTGCAGTTGAGGGAAAAGATGAAACAACAGGAAAAAATTCAATACTTGAATTAATGAAAGCTATTGATGAGCACATTCCTCAACCTCAAAGACCAAAAGATAAACCTTTTTTAATGCCTGTTGAAGATGTTTTTTCTATATCAGGACGTGGAACAGTTGTAACCGGTCGTGTTGAACAAGGAGTAGTTAAAACTGGAGAGGAATTAGAGATTGTTGGAATAAGAGATACAAAAAAAACTGTTTGTACTGGAGTTGAAATGTTTAGAAAACTTTTGGACTCAGGAGAGGCAGGCGACAATATAGGAGCTTTGTTAAGGGGTGTTGAAAGAGAAGACGTTGAAAGAGGTCAGGTATTAGCTAAACCTGGATCTGTAACACCACATACTAAATTTGAAGCTCAAGCATATGTTTTGAAAAAAGAAGAAGGCGGAAGACACACTCCATTTTTTTCGAAATATAGACCACAGTTTTATTTCAGAACAACAGATGTTACAGGAGAGGTTGAACTTGCGAAAGGCACTGAAATGGTAATGCCTGGTGATGACGCAACATTTACAGTTAAATTAATTACACCAATTGCAATGAATGAAAAATTGAATTTTGCAATTCGTGAAGGCGGTAAAACTGTTGGAGCTGGCGTTGTAACTAAAATTTTAGAGTAAAGCTCTTTAGGAGTGTAGCTCAATTGGTAGAGCGCCGGTCTCCAAAACCGGAGGTTGGGGGTTCGATCCCCTCCGCTCCTGCCAAATAAGGAAAATAGTATGATTAATCCATTTAAGTTTATTCAAGG
>Ga0187827_10004596_pt1 | contig 16888 bp, 14 predicted proteins | sample ETNtaG_39_FD_167969 | JGI IMG/M metagenome (GOLD analysis project Ga0187827, IMG submission 167969) | Marine microbial and viral communities from oxygen minimum zone, Eastern Pacific Ocean - ETNP2014_SV_150_PacBio MetaG (Illumina Assembly) | ecosystem: Environmental > Aquatic > Marine > Hypoxic...
AACCCAGCCACATACTGATCTTCTTCAATGGGCAATTCCTGGCTCACATCCTCCGTTTTTGCAAGAAGAAACTCTGCTTCGTAAGCAGGTCCGTACAATTCGCCATCAAACCTGCCGCCCAGTGCAGATAACGTATACGTTCCGTGATTATGCTGGCTTTCAGGATCTCCCTCTTCATTCTGTGTCTCCCCATCGTTATTGATGAAGTCCCATTCAGCTATTACCTGTCCCTCATCGATGGCTTCGTGGTCCGTATAATAGCCCGTATCCAGCATCAGTACCCGGACTCCAGCACCTGTGTATCCCGCTTCGTGAGCAGCGATGACGTTGATCTGGTCAAGTTGATCATAAGACGGACCATAATCGCTTCTTCCAGGTTCTGTGGATGATTTTAATAAGGATCTTTGAGCAGGGCTTTTCCGCTTTCCACCGTAGACCGGATCTATTTTCTTTACAAATGGAAAATCCGATATACTTCTGAGCTGTTCAATGGTCCCCGAAACAGAAACAGCATTGAGCCATTTTGAGACTGTGCGAATTGTAACTCCCGTATATTTAATCTCATCAATATAATCCGAGGGAACAGGGATGTCCCGATTATCAACAAGAGAAAAATGACGTACTTTTGAACGGCGCATTCTTGTCCTGTTATCCAAATTATCTAATGTTTTTTGAAACACATTGTCAGGCGTACTTTCACTTTCTGTTTTATCATTAAAAAATATCCATGCTCTGTAAAAACCACCACTTCGCAAACCAGCACGTAAGAAGTTTTCATTTACCTGCGGGTTTGCCGATAAAAGAAATTCAAAGAAAAAAAATAATATTGTTTTCCGTATTAACATCATCAATTAATCTTCAGGAATATTTACTTGTTGATTATTTATAAAGGAAGTAATAGTCTAACTATTGGTTCATTTCAATTCAATGTTATATTCCAAAAGGACCGCTTTGTTAATAGCCTTGTTCCTAATTTATTGAAAAAATAATTAAAACCTGTTTTCTGATAATTTAGAATCTATAATTTTATCCATGTAGTCTTGGATAAAAGCCTTACATCTTTTCTCCATTAGAAACATCATTTTTTTATTTTCATTTATGAGATTATTTTTCATGGATTTATCACTTAGTTCATAAAAACCGATTAGTTTTTCTCCGTCAAAACAGCAAACATATTTATCATAAAAGTAATAATAATAACCGGAATACCTTACTACAAAGGGTTCTTCTTGATCACTAATTAAACTTCTCCCCCAGCTTCTAAATGGTTTATTAAAACCAATCATATCTACAATAGTTGGGTAAATATCTATTTGCTGAGCTAATAAATTGTTAATACCATTATATCGTCCATCGGGATGATGAAACAATATAGGAATTGTATTAAAATTCAACGCTTTTCGGTATTCAGGATAATAAATTTTATGTGCGTGATCCGCCACCATAATGAAAAGGGTGTTATTATACCAGTGTTCTTTTTTTGCTTCATCAAAGAACCGCCTTAGGGCAAAATCCGTATATTTCACGCATTTATGCATGATGATATCACCTTCAGAAAATGTATCTTTATACTTTTCAGGAATTATATATGGCTCGTGGGATGAAATAGTAAAAACAGTACTAAAAAAAGGTTCTTGTTCTTCATCCAGTTTTTCTTTCATAAACTGAAGAAACGGTTCATCCCATATTCCCCAATATCCGTCGAAATCATTATCATTATTGTATTCATTTCTACCAAAGTATTTATCTATACCTAAAATATTTGAATAACCTAAAAATCCCATTGAGCCGTTTTCTGCACCGTGAAAAAAAGAGGTATGATACCCAAGACTCTCCAGAACGGAAACCAGTGATTCAATTTTTTGATTCGCATAAGGTGTGGAAGTGAATGCATCAATAAATGACGGGATTCCACTCAATATTGAGGACATACCATGAATAGATTTATATCCGTTTGTATATGCATTTGTAAAGATTAGACTGTGCTGTGCTAAGGAATCAATGAAAGGAGTATAACTTTTGTACCCTTGTATATCGGTATTTGGATTAAATGCTCCGGAATATTCTCGTCCGTAACTCTCTATAATAATAAGAACTATGTTTGGTTTTTCATGAACCTTCCTGTCATATTGTTTTATTGGTTTAACTAATTGAATAACTTCTTCATTTGATAAATATTCCACTTTTTTTACAGATTTTTTATTTATCGTTCTAATAATACAAAAAGGAGTATTTAACACTATACCGGCTTGTATGCTGCTATTGACATGTCTGTTGGCATCTACCATATTAATGGGACGGGTGGATTTCTTAAAGTCACCACCTCTAATTGCCCCAACCATTAAGATTATTATAACAAAGAAACAAACAATGGATAGTCCATAATATGCGACTAGATTTTGTGGTCTTTTATTTTTTAGGTTCCATAATCTATAGAGATAAACCCAAATAATTGATAGAACAATAAATAGAAAAAATACATGCCAGTAGCTCTTGACGAAACTGAACAGCAATATAGCTTTGTTGCTTTCATGCTGAATAGATTCAAGGGATGCTAATGTTGATCTGGTTAAAATGAACTTAAAGTATATAAAATCAATAAAGTTGGTAGCATAAGCAAGAAGGTTAAAAAGGAAATAAACACAGAATTGAAATTTCTGAAAAATTTTCCATGTATTAATTCTAAATGGTAATATACTAAGCAAAATAAAAATCGCATTTACATAAAGAATCCCTGCTGTGTCAAATATCAAGCCGTGATAATAGAGTTTAAAAAACTCAAAGATGCCAGGCGAACCTAACAGTTTAAAATTATAAATAGTAAATAAGATCCTAGCAATACCATAAAATACATATGCTAAAAGGAGTCTGTACGCTAAAACTTTATATTCTTCTATTCTAAAATACTTGTGCATATTTTTTATAACTATTGTAAGAGTTTAAATAAAAAGATAAAAAATTAGTATAATATATTGTGAGAAAATAATTGAAATAATTTCATTCTAATTAAATAAACGTTGTCATTTCATCAAAATGAAATTAATAAAGACTTCAATTTATCATTAAGGCTATGAATGAAAGACTCTGTTTTAGAGGAATAAAAAATATAACGTGCTTATTGTTGTGGATGATTCATATGCGTTCCCTCTGCAAACAAACGCTCAATTTCTGTTTTAACTCGTTCAGATGCTTTTCCATCTAATTTGTAAAAGAAATAATTCCGATCTTTTTTCGCTGTTTCAACATTTTCCTCCACGGGATTTAACGCTTGTGTGATGCCTACCTCTAATTGATCTGGATGATTTATATGCACAAATGCACCTTTTAAAAACTCTCTATTATCCGTGGATAATATATACTCCCCATCGGTGTGTTTCATTTGTTCATGTGGCAGATCATAAATAACGCCCGTCTTTCCAGTTGCAAGAAAATCAAAGACTGTGCTGGATGCCTCAGAGACCAGCGTGTCAGCTACAGCTAGGAGCGGTAAAATATTGTAGTAATTCTTTGGAATTACTACCGCATGTGGATTTTTCTTCAAGCGACGTTCAAAAATACGGTGTTGGGAGTGACGTGCATACTTTCCCATCCATGCGTAATGATGAAGTTTAATAATTAAATTGTATTTGCGCGTCGCTTCGAAAATAGCATTTTTTACTTTATATACACAGGTTGGTTTATAAGTCGGGGCAAACAAAACCGTCTTCTTTTCCGGATTTAACCCAAAAGAATTCAAAATGTCTTCACGATTAAAAAACCCCTTTTTAAAATATGGATCCAATTTAGGCAAACCCACTTTATACACTTCACAATTAAAAATACAACCTGATTCTGTAAGTTTATCCACTCGGTATTGTCCCTCTACAAATATCATATACCGGTTTGGCTGATGTTTTCGCAGATTACGATAAAGTACATTTTTGATTCCTGTACCATGATTCACAAAACAAAGCAAAGTTTTGCCATAGCGTGATTCCTCTACAGTATCCGGAACAACCACGATATCAAATTCTTCTGATTCATCAGAAACTCGGTATCCTTCAGCCTTGAATCTCTGGATGTATTTAGACGATTCCTGTCTAATAAATGTGCCAAAAAACCGATTGATCTCATGAGTTAATGACAGGGATACTTCGTAGGCAGGGTCATCACTGAACACTTTGATCAAAGGATCAAAAGCAGCTTTATGATAAAGGTAAAACATTTTGAATAGAATCTTGATTTTAGTCATTGTTATTACATTCTATATTTATAGATTGCAAGTACTGAACACTCTCGGGAGTATCCACATCCAACCAGAATTCCTCTCCAATATCTACCCCACCCATCTTTTCATCATTTATAAGCACATTGCAAGCATCGGATAGTGAACCCTTCAATTTATCCTTGGCAATAACAAGACTTTGGAAAAAGTTATATCTGCATTTAAACACCCCACAATCGATAGCATCATAATTCAGTAATTTTTTATCCATTTTTTTTACTTTTAATCCTTCTTTAGTTTGCAGTGTTTTTACCTTCATTCCATCTTCCAAATCAAAAATCCTCTCGATGCGGAAATCCAACCCGACATTTGCTATGTTGTTTCCCAAAGAACTGTTTTTAATTTTTTCCATTAATTTTTCTGAGTAAAAATGATCGCTCATAGAAATCATGTATTCTTCCTCCTTTGGAATAGCAGGTTTTGCTGCCAGCACACTGATTCCATTCGGCTGTTTCCAATCCGGGTTATGGATAAATGTCAGTTTCAAGTTATGTGTGTGATTGTCAAGCGCTTGCATAAGAACCTGATTTCGATATCCGGTGATAATAACGACATCCTGAAACCCGCAATTAACAGCATTATTCAGTAAAATATCGATCAAGCGCTTTCCATGAATAGTCAATAAAGTCTTATTCATGTCATGACTGACTGAACGCAGGCGCGAACCATGTCCAGCAGCAATAATGACCAGTTTCAAAAGAATTTATTCCTCGGAATAATCCAAACCTAAATGAGTGATTAATTCTTCATCCATCAAATGCCGAAGCGTATTTTTTAATTTTGCCAGCTGTACAAACAGATCATTCTCGGGATTTAACTCAGGCAATGTCATGGGACTTTTAAAGTAGAACGAAAGCCATTCCTGAATTCCTTTCATTCCGGCCCGCTGAGCTAAATTAAGAAATAATACTAAATCCAAAACAATTGGAGCTGCCAGAATACTATCCCTACACAAAAAATCAACCTTGATCTGCATTGGATAACCAAGCCAGCCAAAAATATCAATATTATCCCACCCTTCTTTATTGTCCCCACTCGGTGGATAATAATTAATCCGTACTTTGTGGTATAAATCCTTATATAGCTCAGGATACAATTCTGGCTGCAAAATAGATTCAAGTACGCCTAACTTACTTTCTTCTTTTGTTTTAAACGAATCAGGATCATCAAGGACTTCCCCGTCTCTGTTTCCAAGAATATTTGTTGAGAACCAACCGTGGATACCGAGTTGTCTTGCACGAAGCCCCGGTGCAAGAATCGTTTTCATAAGTGTTTGTCCTGTTTTGAAATCCTTACCTGCAATGGGGGCATTGTTCTGTAGTGCTAATTCGTTCAATGCTGGAATATCTACACTTAGGTTTGGCGATCCGTTTGCATAAGGAATGCCCATTTTCATTGCAGCATAAGCATAAATCATACTTGGTGGAATACCCGGATCATTTTTTCTAAGTCCTTCTTCAAATTTTTCAAGGGATGAATGCACATCTGAAGATTCAATAAATATTTCCGTACTTCCGCACCACACCATCACATTGTAAGTTGTATTATTTTGTGTATTAAATGAATGAATATCATCCATGATTTTTTTGGCTAATTCCATTTTATTTGGTCCGGATTTCACCCAATCACCATCAAGTTTTTTCACATATTTTTTATCAAATACCCCCTTCATTACAGTATAGTTTTCAAGTGGCTCCCGAACAGAATCGATCAACGTTTTTTCCAAGACGCCATTACGAAGCGCAATCTCGTATAGATTTTCCTTATTGATATCCCAACCACCAAATATAAGATTATCAAAATGAGCAAGTGGTACGAAATCCTTAATGATCGGACTACGTTTTTCAGTTCGTTTCCCTAAACGTATCGTTCCCATTTGCGTCATACTACCAATAGGTCGGGCTAATCCTCTTTTAATGGCTTCAATCCCTGCAATAAATGTGCTTGCAACCGCGCCCATTCCTGGGATGAGCACGCCAATTTTTTTATCTGTTCTCTGTATACTCATTGTCATCTCCACTTATTTTGTAGCATTTATTGATCATATTAAACCCAACATTAATATACCAAAATAGCTTGTAAGGATATTTTATAGGGTAATTGGGGAAATTCATTACTATTACTTTTTCGAAATCCCTCTGGATAGAAAATACAATTTATAATACGTCATAAAAACTGATATTGCCGCAATTTGACAAAGGAGTAATCCGCGAACCCCATCGAGAAAATCAACATGAATAAAATGATAAATCACAAATATTTTAGGTGTTATGAACAATAAATATGAAATATTTTATTAAAATAATAGGGAAGGACTGCATAATTAAAACTCTCTTCTGTTTTGATGAAATATCTAATTAAAATACTATATCATAATCAGGTCTTGAAATTTTATTTGGCTGATCCAGACCTTTTAAGGGATACTTTTTAACCGATAGCTTAACATTTTTATCACAATGACTCTTATTTAAAAAAGTAATTTCTATCGTGGAAGGAAAATTTTGATTTGTTAACAATTTAGAATAATTATTACCATGAACATGTACTATATTAAAATATTTTGAAATCTGATTAATTATTTTATTGAAATCTTCTTCATATTTATCAATAGCATGAAATTCAACAACAATTGCTCCAATAAAGTCGGATAAATCTATTATATCATTCAACACCTTGTATTCTGTACCCTCAATATCCATTTTAATAAAAATATTTTTCCTCGCTGTTTTTGGAATTTGAGATAAGGTGTAATTTATTGTTTTACTATAATCAACATTGGTATCCCAAATCCTATATTTAAAATGTTTTACTTTTTTCCTAAAAAAAATATAGTAATCAGGTAAGATAAATATGCCATGAATACATTTTTTTAATCTTTTCCTATCAAAAGTAATACAATAAAGGGGGACTAGAAGTATCGACGTAATTGTATATCGTATTAAAGAAAATAAATTTAAAGTATGATCATAACAATGAATATCTACTTTCGAATTCTTTTTAATAAAACATTTTTCAAAAGACCAGTCTTTATTTGTGCCATAAGAAAGCAATACATTCGTTTTGAAAATTATTTCATAAGGAATAACATAACCCCCATCATTATCCCTACCAAGACGAATTAGATTTTCCCAATTTATGGGTCTTAATATTTTTGTATTGATCATATTATATTGTCTTTACAATGCTTGGTTTTTATCTGATTCATGCGATAACTGTCTGAGAATTGAATAAATATTTTAACTTATATGAATGTTTGGTTTTAGATTATTTCTTTGATAATTCTCTTGATAGAAAATACAATTTGTAATACTTCATAAATACAGATATCGCCGAGATTTGGCAAAGAATTAATCCGCGCATTCCATCTAAAAACCCCAGCTTAATGAAATAGTGAATAAAAAATTTAAACATTGGACGAAAAACAAAATGATACCACCTTGCACGGATGCCATTTTCATGCATGTCTTCTGCTGCCCATTCTGCATATCGAATCATTTTCCATATATGTGAAGGAAATTTTGTGATTGGTTCATGAATAAGAAATGCCTTTTTATTATTTATTTTATCCACTTTTTTTAATACCAACTTTGAATGAACCCGATTCAATACATAGTTTTTATATGATTTTTTTCTTACAACCCTCATGCCCAAATGACCTAGACTGCGATCGTGATGCTGCAGTTTTCCTAGAAATTTTGTTTTTATAGAAACCTTATATCCATCTACATTAATCTTTTCTTTTGATAATATTTTTTCGATCTCAATTTTTAGCTGTTTATTACATATTTCATCTGAGTCGATGATGAACACCCAATCGTGGGACACCTGCGGCATTCCCCATGACCTTTGAGCTCCTGAATTCTCATATTCATGCTGGACAATTTTAACATTGGGATATCTATGGCAGATCTCAAGGGTCTTATCTGTGCTGAATGCATCAACAATAAATATCTCATCCACCCATTTAATAGATTCAAGACACTCTTCAATAATATCTTCTACATTTTGTACTGGTATGAATGCTGAGAGTTTTCTTCTTTTCATTTTTTCATCCAATTATTGAATAGCTAATTTTAAGTAGTATGGTTGAAAAAGTGTACGTTTTTTCCATTTCTGCAAACCTTCAGTACCATCAAACCAGCCAGCATACATGATGTACTTTATCCCCTGATAATCCGGTATGTCCGGAGTTAATAACCATTCAATAGTTCTGTGATTTAAAAGATACATTATTCCATCATTCAAAAAGTCACCATGACCTAAAATACTACCGTAAAGGATTATCTCCCCGTGGCGGATTAAATTAATGTAACCAACCAATTTTTTCCCAACCAATAGTGTCCCCTGTTTATGTCCTTCCATTGGTTTAAAAACTCCCATCCATTGAGAAAAATGGACAGAGCATTCTGGGCTTTCAACTGGTTGTAAATCAACAGGAAAACCACCATAATCTTTAATATCTTTTTGGTAAGATTTTGTCATTTTTCTTCCCTGACGGATTTCTTTTGAATGATTTATTTCCACTAAATCCTCAACATGATTTTGCATATGAAATATCTCACAGTAGTATTCCTTTTTGTCCGCCTTTTTCACTTCTCTCACTGCATTGCCTTTATGAATTTTACGCATCCGTTTAACGTAATCAACAAGTGACAAAGGAACAGGTAAAATTGCAGAAATCACTTGTTTCCTATATGGTTTAACCCTAGTAACATATCTTTTAAGATTATTATTAATTTCTCTAATATGTCTCTGGCAAGATTCAATTTTTTCACAAAAGTTAGAATTTGATAGTGTATCAAATTCAATCACAGGAAATTCAGGTTTGAAACGAAACAACATCTTACAAATAAAATTAACTCAAATAATGCTTCCACCAGATTGGATGGAAAAGACATTGTAAAGTATCAGATTTCTCCATTCTTTTTATGGTAGCTATTGGGTCACTGCCAGTCTTCCAAAACCTTCTTGCTGTGTCGGAAACATAATGATCGAAATGGATGAAATATGATTCGTATTTTAACTCAAATTCATTCATGCTCAGGCATGGTAAACTTAATTCTCTTCTGTTAAATTTCGGATGGGGAGGCTGTCTTCTATCCGGGGAATCGAGCAATGCTTTATTCAATAATTCCGAAAAGACCAAATAATTTCTATAAGTGATGAAAGCATTTTTATCAAGGTTGTTGTTCAATTTTTGAACGAAAGATGAACCATGGGATGCCGATCCAGAAATAGTAATTCCTTCTCCTTCAAATAATTTTAATAATTCAGTTAAATTTTTCTTCGGTTCTTTTCCCTTCATTAAATAATCCGAGATAAGATCGTTGTGTATTCCTATCTCATGCCCCATTGATTGAATATTTCGACAAATCTCCATTGTCTGCTTGAATTTATTTTTAAAATACGAGGCTGTGTGTAACACAAAATAAGTCGCCTGTAAATTGTTTTCGGATTCAATTACGGCCATTTTCTCTGCTGTCCAGGGATCATGGTCAATGTCATGGCGGATTAACAATCTCTTTTCAAGAATATTATTTTCTTCTATATGTTGATGAAATGTTAAAGTTCTTACTCCTTTTATCTTTGAAATTTCTTTACATAAAGAACTATAGGAATATGGAGGAGTTCGATTGTTTACACCTCTGAGTTGATATTTTTTTTCTAAAAGGTATTTATGTAATTTCAAAATTTATTTATGCTGAATGATACCTTGATAAATTATTTCTTCCGTTATCAAGATCCCCAAAAAATGAAACACCTTTAAAATGATAAACAAAGGATCTTTTACATAGCAATGAATATGCTCCTGTTTTTAATAATCTGTCATTTAATTCATCCTCATTCCCGACATTTATCTTATCAGGATTAAACAAAATATCCTTTGAATATTCATATTCAATAATGTCTTTACTCATTACAAAGAAAAATCCACTAAATTTTTTCATGCGAATAGGACATAACTTATTGAGTCTTTTCTTGTTCATTATATGTATTTCATTTTGAATCAATTGATAATTTACCGGATCATTAATAAAATCTTTCGAAAAAGGATAATATTTATGGATTGATTGCCACTTTCTATTTCCAACACCTTTCTCAGTAGATAATGGACAAATTATTGGACTCAGATAAGAAATTTTTATCATCTCATTAAGGGAATGTCCTGGTAAAATGATATCATTATTACTTAAGATTAATATATCATATTTTTTATTCTTAAAATGCTTATATCCTAGATTCCAAGAATGAGTTAAACCCTTTGGTGCATCTTTTTCAATAAAATTTACATTATAATCATTACAGATTAATTTTGTATCATCGGAGCTACAATCATCTATAATCAATATATCAAATTCTATATCATGAACATTTAGCAATGAATCAAGGCAAATTTTAGTATATTTACTTTGATTATAAGTTGTTATCACAAATAAAATTTTCATATTATTATATGGATAAGAATGTTATACAACCAATTTGTTATAGTATTCTCAGTTATATTTTTCACAAATAAAGATAACAGATATCATTTATTATGAATTGAAGGATTTTTATTCTTTAGTTGCAGTAATAACAAAATATCTTGGAACTTTTTCTCTTACTGGAGTAACCATTGCTGATAAATTTGTATCTGGCTTTCTCATAAGCACCTGATATATCTTATTTATAAAATAATTTGAGTATACTTTTCTTTGACGTTGACCATAAATATCATTTTGATTCACAATAAAACCATAATTCGTTAAAATTAAAATTAGTTCTTCAGGAATGAATTCATGAATATGAAATTTATTTCGTGGTTTATCATGAAGAGATGAACATCCTGGTGAAGTTATGGGACGGTTTGGAGAAGAAATAAATAAAATCCCCTTTCGATTCAAGAGGCTATACAAATTATTTATAGCACCATTATAATCTTCAATATGTTCAATTGTCTCAAAGCATGTAATAATATCATAAGTTTTAGTGTTATGAAACGTACAAATATCTCCTAAATGATAACTTATGCAATCTGAACCATAAGTTTGATTTGCATATTTAATCAGTTTTTCATTTATATCTACCCCAACATAACTAACAGCTCCTGTATTAATAAACAATGGAGCTGAATATCCAACTCCACATGCAATATCAAGTATAGATTTTCCTTGTGCAAATTCACATGCAAAGTGATATCTTTCCATATGGTCTGCTTCAATTCGCTCTTCTGATTTTCCAGGAATGAAGAATTCACCCGTAAAATTGATAGGAATATCTTCTTTAGTCATTCTGTATCTCTATTCTATTTCTAAACATATTATTTAATTGTTTCAAATCATTTATTTCAGTCTCTGAAAAAAATAAATAAAGTAGTCGGTCGGGATTTTTTATCATTTCAAGTTTAAGTTTACCAAATATGTTTTCAGTAATATTCGTACCTCCCCCTTTAATATCCACAGCAAAAACATTTAATTCTTTCATCCTGAATCCCTTTATTTTAAATCCGTGTCTTTTCAACCTTTTATCACAATTTCCATCCAGCCCACTATTTAATTCCAGTTCTTCATCCCATAATTCCCAGTTGATTTTTTCCATTAATCTTCGACTGAAACATCTTGCTACACCATGAGTTCTCCCTTTTAATTTTCTACGCCATGCTTCATACCTGTCCACTTTGTTATTAAAAAATCCATAACCATCCCACTTTCCTAACTTAAAATCCGATAGATCTAAAAAATAAATATCCAAAAGTCCAACCGCATCAACTCCATTCTTTAATATTTCAAGGTATCTATCAAATATGTTCCCTGTAATCCAATCGTCAGAATCAATCCGAAATACTGCATCAGGATCAAACTGTTTTGCGGTCCTGCATGCTGCATTGTACTTACGGTTTAAAGGAACATTTTTATATTCAACATAAAAAAAACCCCTTGATTCACATAATCTTCGGGACACATCACCCTCAGAGCCGACAGCAATTAGTTCTAAATTAATTTTGTTTGATAACTCAAATTTAATATTTTTAAATCTGTTAAGAACCAGCCCTGTTAATTCCGGCCGTTTCCAAACGGCAGTGATGAGAGCAATTGTGGGTTTGTCCATTCAGTAAATTATTAGTTTTTCTGAAATTGAACTGCGTATAGTTCTGAATATTTTCCTTTAATATTCAATAGTTCTGAATGATTCCCACTTTCAATAATTTTTCCTTTTTCAACAACGATAATTTTATCTGCATTTACTACCGTAGATAACCGATGCGCTATCACAAGAACTGTGCGGTCTTTCATAAGCTGTTCAATTGCTTGCTGGACTAATTTTTCAGATTCAGTATCCAATGAAGAAGTCGCCTCATCCAAAATAAGAACAGGAGGATTTTTGATTATTGCCCTGGCAATGGATAATCGCTGTTTTTGTCCACCTGATAATGTAACCCCTTTTTCTCCGATGACAGTGTCTAACCCCTCGGGAAAAGAATCAATAAATTCCATTGCATTTGCTGATTTTGCAGCAGAAATAATGTTGCTTTCCTTTAGTTCGGGCTGTCCATAAGAAATATTATTTCTTACAGTATCATTGAATAAAGTAACATCCTGACTGACGATCCCCATCATCTTACGAAGGCTTGATAATTTAAATTCCTTAATATCGTCTCCGTCAATCTTCACCGAGCCTGAGGTAGTATCATAAAACCGGGGAATTAAATCAGCAATGGTAGATTTTCCCGCACCGCTGGCTCCTACAAGTGCAACGACAGAACCTTTAGAAATTGAAAAGGATACATTTTTTAACACAGGAGCCGATTCTTCACCATAATCGAATGAAACATTGTCAAATCTGATTTTTTCAGAAAAAGATTCAATTTCCTTTGCATCCGGTTTATCATTTATTTCCGGTTTTGAATCAAGAATGTTGAACACACGCTCCGCAGCTGCTAAACTGTTTTGAATGGTAATGTTTACCATCCCCAAAGTCTTGATTGGTGCAAGCATGGCAAACAGCATTAATATAAATCTCAAAAAATCCTCAGAAGTCAGTGTTTCCGTCTGGATTACCTGCATACCTCCATACCAAAGTAAAACTACTCCGATAAGGACCCCAATTATCTCATTAATAGGGGTGGCCAGGTTATCCAATTTTGCCCGGCGGAAAAGTAAATGAAAATAACGGCTTCCTTCTTTTTCAAACTTCTGAATCTCATATCGTTTTGTTACAAAAGCTTTTATCACCCTGATGGAGTATAAAACTTCCATCAAAATATCCATTATAGAGGCAATTTTTTCCTGAATTCTTTTTGACTTGCGCCGGATACTCACACCGACACTGACATAGAGAAAACCTGCGAGGGGAAGTATTAATAGCGCTACAAGAGAGAGTTTCCAGTCTATTATAAATAATATTGTTCCAAAGAAAAGGATATTTAATGGCTCCACCAAAAGTTTCTGAAACGTTGTCGTAAATGCATCCTGCATAACATTTACATCGTTCATCATTATCGAAGTCAACTCTCCGGACTTTTTCCTGTTAAAATAGCTCATAGAAAGGGTATGAATATGCCTGTAGAGCATATTTCTAATACGTACAATTAGAGAAAACTGCACATAAGAAACCAAAATATTCTTGATGTAGAGAAAAATATTCTTGAACAAAAACACACCAAAAATAATTAGGCAAAGACGCCTTAAAGAAGCTAACTGAGAATCCTGAAGAATAAGTTGATTTGCAATATATTTAAGACGTTCATTCAAGGTTAATTGGTCTGCCTGGGCCCAGGCTAATTGTTCCCTAGAGATGGAATCAAAATCGTTGAGAATGTTGTTAACCAGAGAAGCTGTTAACCAGATTGATAAACTGTTTAGTGTAACAAAAGCCAAAGCAGCTAAAGAGGAACCCAACAGGTAAGGCCAATACCGTAAAACCAGTTTTGCCAATCTTTTATATACGGGGGTTTTCATAAAATTACGTGAGCATCACAGTGTTTAAATTCAAACTAATTTATACAAGAGAAACAGAGAAAATAGAGGTTACCCTAATTTGCTTCAACATCACAGATAATCGAAAATTCCCTGCTTCTTTCTGTCAACATACAATAATAGCAAAATCCAATAATTCTATTTAATATTAGAACATACGGAAAATGAAAAGTAAAAACAAACAAGTGATTGTTGTAGGTGATCGTATATTAATTCGACCAGATGAGGGTGAGAAGAAATCTGCTGCGGGGTTATATCTGCCTGCAAGTGTTCTGGAAAAACAGGATGTGCGTGGCGGGATTGTTGTCGAAGTTGGTCCTGGAATCCCATTGGGAAATCCCGATGAAAATATCGAGGAACCCTGGAGGCAAGGGGAAAAGAAACTGAAATATATTCCACCGCAGGCAGAATTGGGAGATTATGCCTTATTTTTGAATAAAGCTGCAATCGAGATCAAAGTAGAGAGTCAAGCATATTTGATAGTACCCCAATCTGCGATCCTTGTTCTGATCCGGGACGACCTCCAGGGTCTTGCAAGTTAACACTCCTAAATTACGGAGTAATAATGACTAAGGCCGGAATTTATATCCACATCCCTTTTTGCAAGACAAAGTGCATGTATTGCGACTTTTACTCCGTTACTGATAGAAAAAAGGATGCGGATGGATTTGTATCAGCATTATGCAATGAAATCTCACATTCATCATTGGATGAATATCCTTGGATATTTGACACGTTATTTATCGGCGGAGGCACTCCCTCACTCCTAAACGGAAATCAACTTGAATCCATTTTAACAACGCTTTCAAAAAAAGTCTCCTTTTCCTATTTGACTGAAAAAACCATAGAAATAAATCCCGGGGAAGCCTCATTGGAAAAATTGACTGATTTCTATTCTTTAGGGATAAATCGAGTCTCCATGGGAGTTCAATCTCTAGACAAGAAATTATTGTCATTTTTAACACGATCTCACTCAGTCAAACAGGTATTCGAAACATTTGATCATATCCGTACGGCAGGATTTAAAAATATAAACTGTGATATAATTTACGGGATTCCGGGACAAACACTAGATATTTGGAAACGGGATATGAACCGAATAATTAAATTGAACCCTGGACATATTTCGGCTTATTCCTTAACGGTTGAAAAAGGGACGGAACTTTTTCGCATGGTAAATTCCAATGAGGTTACCATGCCCAGAAACAGTGAAAGTGCAGACTGGTTTACACTGACAAGATCTTTTTTATCAAAACATCAATACAGCCCCTATGAAATATCTAATTTTTCCAAACCGGGAAAAGAATGTAGACATAATCTCCATTATTGGAATATTGATCCCTATATCGGATTCGGTCCCTCTGCCCACAGTTTTGATGGTAACCGTAGATGGAATAATACTCGTTCACTAGATCAATACATGAAAAAAATAGATGAGAAATTATCTCCGATTTCTAAATCTGAGAAACTAACCTTAATTCAAAAAGCAAATGAAAAGATCGGATTCGGTTTACGTTTAAATGCAGGAATTAATTTAGACAAATTTTCGAAAATCCAAAAAAACCAATTCAATCAAAATGTGAGGCTACATCAAAATAAATGGAATGATTATATTAAAAGGGATAGAAAGAAAATTAAATTAAGGGAAAGAGGATTTCCCTTTGCAGATGCGATTGCTGTTGACCTGATGCTTCAATAAGTAAAGTGCTTAATGGTTTCCCCTCCCTTCCCGATCCGTGTCATTGCTTCAATTCCCAAATTGACATGAAGGTCAACATATTTTAAAGTAACCTTCCTATCGGATTCCTCCGTTTTCACTCCTTCATGAATCATGGGAGTGTCCGAAAGAATTGGAATCTGTTCCAGTGTATCTCCGCAGCCAATTTCGTGTAATTTTATCTTTTTCGATCATAACTCCAATGTAAGTGAAATGGGACAATGATCTGATCCCATTACTTCTTCATGGATTTCTGCATTTACCACTTTCTCAGAAAACCCGCTATTAACGAAAAAATAATCAATCCGCCAGCCAATGTTTCGGCCCCGTGCGCCGAAGCGATAAGTCCACCATGTATATCTTTCTGGTTCCGGATGAAAGATGCGGAATGTATCTACCCATCCATTTTCTACATAAATGTCCAGCTTTTCTCTTTCGATTGGCGTAAATCCAGAGTTTTTGATGTTATCCTTTGGGCGAGCCAAATCAATAGGATGGTGTGCTGTATTCCAATCACCGGTCACAACCACATGTATTCCGGATTCAACCTGTTCATTGATAATGAGTAACAAATCATCATAAAAATCCAGTTTATATTGAAGCCTTTCATCATTTTTCTGCCCATTAGGAAAATAAATATTGTAGAGTAGAAACGACTGATGTTCCGTAATCAGCACCCTGCCTTCACTATCAAAACGATTTATACCCAATCCTTCCTGAACAAAAAGAGGTTCAGTTTTACAAAATGTTGCCACACCGCTGTATCCTCTTCTCTCGGCTGAATGAAAATATGCATGATATCCATGATCTGTTAAAATCGAATCAGATAATTGATCCACTGCAGCTTTAGTTTCCTGAACGCATATAATATCTGGTTGAGTCTTTTGCAGCCAATCCAGAAATCCTTTTTTTTCTGCAGCTCTGATTCCGTTCACATTCCATGAATATATT
>Ga0187827_10004601_pt1 | contig 16872 bp, 14 predicted proteins | sample ETNtaG_39_FD_167969 | JGI IMG/M metagenome (GOLD analysis project Ga0187827, IMG submission 167969) | Marine microbial and viral communities from oxygen minimum zone, Eastern Pacific Ocean - ETNP2014_SV_150_PacBio MetaG (Illumina Assembly) | ecosystem: Environmental > Aquatic > Marine > Hypoxic...
CGAGCCTATTAATATCCTCCGAAGGACAGAAGGCTGTAATTGTAGGTGATGCCGCCCACATCCCACCACAGGCGCAAGAAACCCAATGGAGTCCTTCACCGGACCGAGATAAGGAACTGTCCGCGAAATCTAGGGCTATGGTTATGGATCTCATAGAGAGGGAGCACGCGTTGCTTGCGTCCGGCCACTTCCCCTCACCAGGATTCGGCAATCTCGTACGTGTGGAATCAAAAAGATTGTATGTCCCGTTAAGTTAATCTCTAATCCAGCGATTGCCGAATTCCATCAATCTAGCCCGAAATCTTTCTGCTGCTAAAACTAATACCAGCAGAGCAACACCGATCACAGCAGCAATTATCGCGCCCCCAAAGGAAGATAAAAGAGACGTCGCTTGGTAGACCACGTCAATCCCGAATAGCAAAACGCCGGAAATCATAAGCACCTTTGACCGTGTAGCAGCTCCCCAGACTATGAACCCTATTCCCTCAACTCCTAACAACACTGCATACACCCACTCAGGATCTTGGGAGGTAGATTGAATGAAAGAGGATAGGCCCATCACCAATACCGCGAGCACCTCAACGAAAGGACTAGCGGGAATACCCTCTTCCGTCTCCACCTGCTGATTATAATAGTATGTCGTCCCCGGATCAGTCCCCTCCCTTCGGCGACGTTCGGCATACGCTATACCCAAGAGGTACAACCCGGCAGGAATCGCATACACTTGAGCTTGGCCGAGTTCCCAGTCAGCGCCCTGCAATATCCAACCCAAAAGCAGAAGCCCGACACCCAAATAACCGAAGTTATGGCTTCTATCCAAAAATGACATCCCTGTGTAGGCAAGTCCGACAATCGACAACGTGATTGCTGTAACTGACCATTCCGTTTCACCAAAAGTGTCTGGGCTGAAAAGCCCTCCGACTGCCATGAGGATAACGTACCCAAGTGCAAACCATGACAATCTCAGAGAGGAAAATCTCATTACCTTAGCCCAGAGTTCAATATTCTCAAATCTCTTAATTCCCTCCACCTTTCCTAAAACCTGGGAGCCCCAGAGAAGAATGAGAGCTTCAACAGCCCACCCCACGGCCCTTTCTCCTCTGTAGAATCCCACCATACCCATGGCAAATCCACCGGCGACCGACATCCAGAAAACGCCCGACGCAGCCGCTATCACCCCTTTAGAGAATTGGGTTGTTACTATTGCAATTGCACCGTAAACAAGAGACATAGAGAGCCCTTCCCAATTAGCCCAATCCCCCCACCCCGACATAGTTACGGATGCCAACGACAGGAGAGCCGCTGCAGACAGAAACGGCATGGAGTCCTTACTAGAGCGCTTATTAATCAATAAAAATATGCCCCCTGAAAGCAGTGATACACCAAACGCTACCCATGCGGTGTTCATATTACTGAGACCCCAAGGTTCCGACGCGAGGTTCAATAACAGGAGAAAACCTCCGACTAGGGGAATTCCTGCCGCTAACATCAGATCGTCATATCCACGGCTTCGCAACGTAACCCAAAGTGGCGGCGTGATTACTAAGAGTGTTATAGCCTTGGAAAGTTGGTCAAAATCAGGCCATAAACAAGCGGCCACACAAGCTAGAATGGCAGAGGCAAAGACTGGGCCCGACCAAGCATCGTCATCTACCAGTCTTCCAAAAGAGAACCTGCGTGGTGTTGCCAAATATTTCGTACACAACATAGCGTAAAAAAGTGACACCGCAGCAGGTAACAAGCCAAACCAGTCTTTTGGCACTATCTCCCATTCAAGCACCACTACTATCAGCGCTGCAGACGGTAGCAGTAGCAGGGAATAGGTATAAGAAGAATAAGCCTGGCTCGATTTATCATGAAGAACGATGGCTGATGTAATTGCCCCGGCCCCAAGAATAACCCCCACCGGATATAGAGACACCCTTTCCACCCCCCAAGCTTGCAATGCAATAAATAGCAGCATTAGCAAAAGGGCTTGCGAACTCCAGAATAGATATTTACCCGCTTCATTCATTCCGAGTCGGTAGAGTCTGTTTGAAAAGTAGGTGATTGCAGACGTTCCAAGAGCAACAGCCCCAAGACCCCAATGCCACTCCAGGCCCAAAGATGGAATTAGAAAACCTAAACCTGCCAGAGCTAAGATGGCCGAGCCATTTGTTAGAACATGGCCTTTGTACTTATAGGCAAGACCAGACCATACTATTGCCGCAGGTACTGTTATTATCAACCACCCCAGAGACGGCAAATCCAGGGGAAGACCTATGCCAGGTACTATGACATCTCCCTTCGGCTCTATAAATTCGAAGGCAACTGTTCCACTGCTAAAAAGAGCCCAGAGTGCCCCTACGCTAATCAACGCAAGCCCCGAGTAACGTAGTCCCATCCGCTGTTTCACGATATGTCCTACCCCTACAAAGGCGGCAAGTTGGGCCAGCAAGAAAGCTTGTTTAACCACCCAGCCGAAGTCACTCCACAACGTCACCAGCATAACCAAGGAGCTTACTGCGATCAGAAGCACACCTAGCCCGAGCAGTGCTGCCATTGTATTCTCGGACAACACAGCTACCCAGATCGCCCTTCCTTCCCGTGTAGGGGTCAAATCAGAGGAATCTCTACGTTCCTCCGCCCAAGTTACGACTTTCCCGAGAAGTTCATCTATTTCCTCCGCAGAACCGATAACTGATCTCGCACATTCACGTAGATACGACGCTCTCTCAGGAGTTTCGACCACTTTAGTTACATCTAACGCTTTTGCAAATTTATCTAAGATTTCCTCACGTCGACGTGTTAAATGTTTCGTGATTTTGGAGGCATGAATATGCGCACTGTCGGCGAGAGGTCTTAGCCTCTCAAGTGAGTAGGAAATAGCATGCAGCTCTTCTAACAATGATTCGAGGGAGCCGGTTGACAATACCTGCGATCCGGAACCTGTATCTATCCCACAGCTGGTGCAGTACCTCTGTCGCTCAGAAAATTCTTTTCCACAATTTTCGCAATGCATGTCTGGGAAGTTACCAATGGGCCCTTTGACGTAATGATCCAGAGGAAAAGTCTCTTTGTGAAAGTTCTCCTCTTGGTGAAAGAGTTTTCTCTCCGTTTACAGCGTCATGTAAAAGAGTCACCCATAGACCGAATACGGGTACGTTGCCGCTCGTTGCTTGGCCAGTTGTTGACGGTCATATTCAAGAACAACCAAAACAAGTTCTCTGATATTTCGAACTTTCTGAGGCAATTTACCTAGATCTCTATTGTGTCCACACATCACACAAAATATGCGAACCCCGTACATATCCTCATCATTAGTCAATGTTCCCGTTCCGCATCTCGGGCAGGATCCTGTCAGTATTATTGTCTCTATCATCTGGCGACCATTCCACCTGTGCCCAAATTATGCATTGGAGATTAAGGACTCGTCTCCGTCAAACTAAAGTACTTAACTCATGCTGACACGTAATTATCATAACCTTCTAATGCAACTTAGCTAGTATTCCAGAGGGTATTTAGCAGTGCATTTTGCACCTCACAAGTAATTCTCACATGAGGAACGCAAGCTTGTATTTCCACTTAATCACTTATTAAAATTGAGCCCTCTTTCCGCCCGGTACAGATAGCTAAACAATGCTGATCAAAGTGTTGCCCTTACTTTGAGTCCAAACGCCCCATAAGAAGAATTCAAATGGCCTTGAAATTACTTAGCGACAGCTTCACGGGCGGAACTTATCTCGCTGATAGACACACCCTAAGCGAGTCATATGGGTTTGGCTGTACGGCGGTAACGTTTCATCGGAAATTCACTGGGAAGGACTAAATGACGGGACAAAGTCAATGGTTTTAACCTGCTATGACCCTGATGCCCCAACAGAAAGCGGATTCTGGCACTGGGTTATGGCGAATATCCCATCTGATGCCGCGTCTATACCTGAAGGTTCACGGAATCTTCCGCCAGGCACTCGCGACAAGAACTGGTTTTGGAGCCCCTGGATACGGTGGCCCCTGCCCTCCCAAAGAAGACCACCCTCACCGGTATATATTCACTCTTTTCTGCCTGTCGGTAGGGATACTACCTGTAGAAGCGGATACTTCGGTAGCGGTGGTAGGATTCCTGGCCAATATGAACGTAATCGAAAAGACAACTTTAATGATATCCCCAAAGAGGTAGCAGCATTGCGGCTGTTGTCCTAATCGTACGTTAGCGCCCATAATCGGTCCAAGTTCCAACAGGAGTACATATGCCGTACGCATCCAACGGGGAAACACGCCTTTATTACGAAGTCGAAGGGAAGGGCCCTCCAATGGTCCTGTCTCATGAATTTATGATGGATACTACGAGCTGGTACGATCTTGGCTACGTTGCTGAGCTAAAACCCGCCTACACCCTTCTTATCATGGACGCCCGCGGACATGGAGCCAGCGATAAACCTCATGACGTTCCCGACTACAATGACAAGACTATGGCTGCGGATGTTCTGTCAGTTATGAGTTCCGCAGGGGTTGATTCTGCGCATTTCTTTGGCTTTTCCATGGGCGGCAGAACCGGTTTGGAACTGGCGGTTATAGCTCCTGACAGGTTCCGATCATTCATCATCGCCTCTGCTACCCCTGGACCTAGAACCGATGTAGGCAAGAAATCAGATATACGTCGAATAGAAATGTTTCAAGAGGGCCCAAAAGCAGTCGCAGTCGCGATGGATAAACTCAGCCCTGAGATGGATCCCTACCGAATACAGGCAATTGAAGGGGACCTTGAGGCATATTTAGCAAAAACACGGTCAAACATAGACAGGGCTGATATTACTAGCGAGCTTAGCAATCTAAAAGTGCCATGCCTTATGTACGCAGGGAAATCAGACCCGCTTTCTCACGACTCTGCATTAAAAGCAGTTCGGGAGATCCCATCTGCACGATTCATCAGCCTTCCCGGGCTTAAACACATGTACACCTTCGGGCGTACGGACATTGTCTTTCCTATAGTTAGAAAGTTCCTTGAAGGCATCCCCCAAGGACAGGCATTAATTACATAAAGGAGTTCATATATGCCCCGAAAACTAGAAGGAAAAGTCGCGATAGTAACCGGTGGAAATAGCGGCATAGGTGAGGCAACTGTCCACCTTTTTGCCCAGGAGGGCGCTAGTGTGGCAATAATGGCTCGTCGTGAAGAACAGGGAAAGATTGTTCAAGCAGCCGTTCAAGCAAAAGGCGGTACAGCAGAGTTTATACGCTGTGATGTTTCGAAATCTGACGATATCCGTGACGCAGTAGATAAAACAGTCGCGCTGTTTGGAGGAGCAGACGTTCTGTTCAACAACGCGGCCGGAGGAGGTCCTCAGCAATTCCCGAACGAATCAATGCGGTAGCACCAACGGTAACGATGACGGAGCGTTGGCAATATAACATCGCAGATAAACCGGAACTGAAAAAGCTGATGTCAGAAACAATGCCCATGGGCAGACCTGGCAGCGTTGAGGAAGTTGTTGACGCTGTGTTGTGGTTGCTGTCTGAGTCATCCTCCTACGTCACGGGCCAAACCCTGTCGGTTGATGGAGCGCATTCTGACAGCATTGCAGGATACTAATCTCCAAGACAATAGTAACTATCATTGACTGATCCAGATCAGTCTGCTCCCTTGCCTTACGTTCTACTCCTCGGGCAATGCGCCTAGCCTTCGCGAAAGAGTGTCAAGCCGGCGACGATGTTCTTGTCTTGTAATGGATCCATCCTCATGACGTACATTTAATTCTGTAATCAAATCCTCGATAACCTGACGCTCATCGGATCCCGGGAACCAACTTGCGGTACGTCTCCTATACCTGAGCGTCCTCCAAGTTCCCAATGCAGCGCCGGCAAATAATATTAAGGCTAGCCCTACAGGACCTATGTACTCGTAATGGACTGAGTTCAAATTATGAGAAAAGGTCTGGATAAATGTCGGTCGAGGAAACCCAGTCAACCTCACCTCAGTAACCTGGCCTCGACCGATATTAATTGCCTCCTGAACATCGTAGTTAATGCCACCTATATCCACAACTTGAATGGGCATACCTAGATCCGTAGTAACATCAAACAGGCCGGCGGGGACAACAATCCGAAGGTCTTGAGCACCATATCTCCATTTCTTTGTAAAGGATAAGGAATCCTCCGAATATGGAACTCTGTAGGAGTACATGATTTCATGATCGCCAGGCGGAACCGACGCCAATAGTGCGAAACCTCGATCTACTTGAACCCAATCTGCCTGTTCAAGACCCGTGTCTACTACCAATTGATCCGAACCAACAGGCAGACCAAACCTCAATAGCTCCATAGGCCCATCACCAGGTGTGTATGTGAGGTCAGAACCATTTCTGAGAGTTACCATCTCCATAACTGAAACTCTTCGGGCAGCGATATCTGCATTAGTGAAAAGAAGCGAGGCCCGGGATATCGAAATTACTTCGTCAGAGCTTGTAGGGTCGTAAACAACTATCTCTAAAGGGTTTGAAACGAATGCCAAATCGATTCCTACTGTATATGTAGCTCCTTTATATATAACCGATATCCCATAAAGAGCTTCATTTATGACTTCCACATCTGTGAATCGAAATGATCCGTCACTTCCAGTAAAGGTTTGTACCAGGCTCACACCATCATCCAATTTGTTTGTGTAAAGGGCTACAGAGATACCTACAGGCCTATCAGCGCCGGGGGTCCCGTTGACAACGACGCCCTCTACATCAATTTTTGATCCTGCAATAGGCTCAGACCCGTAGACTAATGTGACAGTTGAAGCGGAAAGAATCATTCCCAGTACTACAGAGCAGAAGCCAATTTTCAAGAAAAATATTTCCTTTCTCAAAACCCATCCGATTGCGCTTCAGGACCTTCCGATCCAAGCCGGGTTTTTGCAAGCTCACCATTAATTCTTTCCATGAGTGAATCCTCTTCAGACTCTGAGAGTTCAAGGGTTTTGAGCACGAGTGCGGCCTCTCTCATATGCACTTCTTTCAACCACTCGTAGTCACCGTCATTCAAGTTACCAATAGATCGCTCCAATTCTGTACCTCGGAGACCGTCTATTGCGGATTCCCATCTTCGTTCAAGCTCCGCGCGAAGCGACGATTCGTCCTCAGGGGCGGGAGCAGTAGAGGAAAACCGTTTGACCAATGGATATAACACCATAGAGGCTGGAAACAGGCATAGAAGTATGGTTATAAGCACTACCATCTGATTTCCTTAACTTCCAGTACCCGCACCTGGTCTAGATATGGGTGTTCCAGAACTCTCTTTACTTAGGTTTGACAGGCTCAATCGGCGCCTAGAAGCACGGCTATTGGGTGACAATGACAAAAGTGTACCAAGCACCAAAACCGGGCAAGAGGCCCAAATCCACCACACCATTGGATTAACCAGAACTCTAAATACGGCTTGGCCGTCCTCCCTGAATTCGGAAGGTACGAGATAGAAGTCTTCCAACAGTGTACTGTTTATGGCACCCCCGGTAGCGGCCATGCGGAACTCCGGATAAAACGCTCGATACGGGTACATATAACCTAGACTTCGGCCTCCAGACCAAACTTCAAACCTGGCCGTTTCCTCTAAACGGTCTGCAAAAGTTCGCTCCGTAACATCAATAAAAGTAAACGTATATTTACCAAGTTTCTCTGTGTCTCCTGGTTTCATTACTACATCCCTTTGGACGTCGTAAAACGATGAGGTCACGATGCCGACACCGAGCATGACGATTGCTAGATGTACGACGTAACCACCATACCTGGGCCTATTGGCAGCAAGCAGCCGTGGAAAGGCCTGATAAAACGGTTCGCCCCTGGAGTGACGAGACATTGTTCCTCTAGCCCACTCCTGTAGTATTCCTGCAACTGCTATTCCGCAAATACTGAATGAGAAGATTGCCCACGGTTCCCGTACTCCAAATATCCAAGTAAGAACACCTATCAAGATCCCGAATCCCAGCGGAACGCGAAGCATCCGTAAAATCATTGGCCAAGTCGCCCTTCGCCAGGGCAGCAGAGGCCCTACACCCATCATGAATATCAACAGCAGCATCAGTGGTCCATTTACTTTGTTGAAGAACGGCTGCCCTATGGTCATAGTGGTGTCATCTACTGCCTCTGAAAAAATAGGGAAAACAGTTCCCCATAAAGTTACAAATGCTATAAGTAGAAAAAGCATATTCTGGCCCAGGAACGCCGCTTCCCGAGATAAGAAGGATTCTAAGGAACCACGGCTCTTCAGGGTTTCATATCGGAGTATAAAAATTACCACCGACAAGAAAAGAGTGAGTCCCATGATCGCCAGAAAAATCCATCCCATGGTGGATTCAGCGAAAGAATGTACAGAAGGTACAGGGCCGCCCCGGTTAATAAACATTCCCAATTGTGCCAACGTGAAACTGGTGATGATCAGAACCATATTCCACATTCGGAACATACCTCTCCTCTTCTGCACCATAATCGAATGTACGAACGCTGTCATTGCAAGCCATGGCATAAGCGCTGAATTTTCAACTGGATCCCATGCCCAGTACCCGCCCCATCCCAAAATGGTATAAGCCCACCAAGCGCCAAGGAGTAACCCAACAGTCAAGATTAGCCACGAAACCATCCCCCACAGCCTGCCTTGGTCTACCCATTCATCCCTCCCTCCTCTTCCTGCAAGAAGAGCACCCAAAGCTACAGAGAATGGAATTGCAACTGAAATCAACCCCAGCATCTGAAAGGGGGGATGTATGAACATACCAAAATGGATTAGGAGGGGATTGATGCCCTGTCCATCTTCAGGAATGACCGAAAGTTGTTCCAATGGATTTGCCAGAAAAAGGATCACTCCAAGAAAAAAAAGTAGCACTATTGACATAACGCCGACAGCATACGGCGACGTATATGGCAATCTGGTGCTTAGCACCTTAGTGCTGATAGCCCCCATAATCGAAAAGGCCAGCGCTATATACAACAGCGATCCTGCGTTCCCGGAATAGAAAGCAACCCAAGCATATATACGTGGCATGGCCAGGTTACTGTTCTCTGCAACGTATTTAACCGAGAAATCATTATTAACGAAGGCATATATCAATGAGGCGGTGGCAATTAAAAGCAACGGTACGACCGAATAAAATCCCCATCTTGCACTGGTAGCTAGATCACGCCCGTTGAGAGCGCCTCCCGCAAAACCTACGAATCCGGCATAAGCAGTCACCATAAAGGCAGCTACAATAGCAACCTGTCCTATCTCGACCATACTTATTGGTCCTCATCCCCGGTTTTTGTCTTAGACTCCCTGGCCATTACATTCCTTTCGAACAAAGCCGAATACCTTTTAAGTTCTTCAGGAGAAAGCTCGGGCACTAAAGATTCGTCATTCATATCTTCGCGAGAACCCTTATCACCTAGATTGCGCCTGCGCATCAAATATAACGTTAGCCAAACAGCAATGACCGCAACTACTAGTCCCACTGGGGGAACAGCCCATGCCAACACACCCAGACCCGATGAAGGAGGCTCCATTAGAACAACAGGACCATAGCGGTCGACGAAATAACCACGAATTTCCTCGTCTGAGTTTCCCTGGTCTATTTTTTCTCGAACAATATCTCGCATATATCCAGCAAGTTCATTCTGCGACTGATCTATAGATTCGCCCGGGCATACCGGGCACATGATTGATTTATTTAATTTCTTGATCCGTGTTTCCTCGTCAGTAACTTCTATCAGACCCGAGCAAGCCATACCAATCACAACAAGAAAGCACAGAAAGGACAAGGCTACCTTCCATCTTTCAAATGATTTTCTTAATCGGAGGTGGTAATTACTTACGAACATTGTTTCCAACACGTAATTATAATGGGCGCACCGATTTCTTGAAGACTATTCAATATATAGAGGGTACGATTAACCATCAGCGACGATTAAAGGCCCCTGAGAGCCATAGCATTGAAATCAATGGATTAAATATCCATTACCTAGATTACAGTGCGTCCTCTGACACTTCCAAAACATTGCTACTTGTACATGGCATTGGAGGCACGGCCGCCGGATGGCACGAAGTCGCTCAAATACTTCGGCGAGATTTTCGTGTGCTCGCTATTGACCAGAGGGGGCACGGTGATTCAAATCATGCGCCCACTGGATACGCTGTCACTTCCTTTGCTTCAGACCTGGCAACTTTCGCCGTTACCCTAAATATCATTCCTTATGACTACTGCGGTCTATCTCTCGGTGCCCGAAACGGTATCGCTTATGCAGGTAACTACTCTGATCATCTGAGCCATCTTGTCTTGCTTGACTTAGGGCCAGAAATTAGTAAGGCAGCATTGAAGTTAGGCCGATCGACAAGAGCTATACGTAAGAAAGAATGGAATACAGTCCAACAGTTTGTTGAGGATATGCGAATAGAGTATCCGGGGGCGCCGGATGAATATATATACATGAGAGGTGAGACAGAGCTCACTCGAAATTATGACGGCGTTTTGGTACCGAAAGCAGACCCGGAGCTGAGTAGGATCATTTCTTCTTTAAGATCAAAGGAGCAATCCTATTTATGGGAGAGCTGGTCGAGAATATCCTGCCCTTTAATGGTACTAAGAGGCGATCGCAGCCCATATATCGACGAATCAATCGCTAAGCGGATGAAAGAACTACAACCGTCGCTACACTTCCTCGATGTGCCTAACTCCAATCACTCCATACCGGCCTACAATTCTGACTTCTTGGTAGATCACTTACGCCGTTTCTTATTGGATTAGCCCATATAACATTCCAATTATTGAATAGGTCACCAACCATACAAATCTAAACGGTCCCTAGGGACTTTCCTCTAGAACCAGTTGTGCAGTCATAAGATTTCCATCCCTATAGAATTCTACTTCTATCGTTTCTCCCGGCAGATGAAGAATTAGAAATTTTGATAAATCCCCAGCATTTGTGATCTCAACTTCCCCTAGACGCACAATTACATCTTCTAGCCTTAAACCAGCTTTTTCAGCTGCGAACCCTTCTATAACCCGGGCTATGATCACACCCTCTGACACAGGTAGCCCAATTTGCTCGCGAATAGAATCGGTCACATTAAAGGGAGAAATCCCAATGAATCCTCTCCGAACTTCTCCTGACTCTATAAGTTGCTTAACAACAACTTTTGCATCATCAATATTGATCGCGAATCCGATGCCGTTACTACCCTCAATAATTGCCGTATTAATACCGATCACTTCTCCCCTCGAGTTAGCCAACGGCCCACCGCTATTGCCTGGATTGATAGAGGCATCAGTTTGTATTAAATCCACCATGGAGCGTTGGTTGTCTACCTCAATTGTTCTGCCCAGAGCGCTAACAACCCCTTTGCTCACAGTAGCGCCTCCCTTTAATCCTAAGGCGTGCCCTACGGCAATTACGTCTTCACCCACTTCCAGAAGTGACGACTCTCCCAGCCTTGCAGGATTCAACTTGGCAGCATCTATCCGAATAACCGCTAAATCTGTAATTGGATCGGTTCCAACTCTCTGCGCAGGATACGATCTGCCGTCACTTAAGGTAACTGTAACTGACTGGGCACCTTCCACAACATGGTTGTTCGTTAATATTCGACCTTCGTTATCGAGCAAAACACCCGAACCTACTCCAGACTGAGGCATGAGTTGATTGAACATTCCCGTTACATTCTTATCATTCGATATGTGTACAACAGAGGGTTTAAGTAGCTTGACGACTTCTACCGTCGTAAGGGGCTCCTTCTCTGCCATGATGGATATCACCGGAACGGGTAGGGGACTCGGGAAAGGTATTGGCGTTTGTGTTGGAATTTCAGCAGGTTTAATTTCACTTTGTGGAGTAGGGCTCGCTTCCGCCTGAGGGGTTTCAGTCGGCTGGGGTAACGGCGTCCCTAGAGGTATTGGAGTTGCTGTCTTGACCTTCATAGGTATCGGGGTAGCGGTGATGACTGGTTCAGCTGAAACTGAACTAGTTTCAGTGGGGAAAACCTTTACTGTTTCCGTAGAACTAATCGTTTGCCTTGGATCGGAATGCCCACAAGCCGACAGTATTCCTGAGCAGAGCAAAATGGAGAACATAACTAAATGTATATTTCTGATCATCTCGTTATTTATTGTACGGCAGGTTGGGTTCGCCATTCACTAGTTGGGAACTAATTGAGAATTGGTTCGTAACCTTTTTAGACAAATCAGATCACCTCTAAGGCGAAGAGGTATATCTACGCAAGATATTCAAATAGCTTTTCTGAAACTGCGCAAACAATTCCGATCTTCTGACTATAGAAGTTAACCATGTTAATAATCGAAGAAAGCTCTAACTATGGAATCAACCAACCTTTGATGGATTGCTGCAATTCTTTCTGAAAGGCAGGATGGGCAACAGAAATAAGTGCCTGCGCCCTCTCTCGATGATTCTTGCCTAAAAGGTTTGCAACTCCATATTCCGTGACTACTGTGTCTGCCCAGAATCGAGGAATCGTCACAAGCTCACCTTCAGCCAGTTTCGGAACAATTCTGGATACAGAGCCATCTAACGCTGTTGACTGCAAGAGAGTTATCGCTCTACCCCCCTTGGAATAGAGCGCTCCCAGATGCGTTTCAGGTTGACCTCCTATTCCATTCATCATCCTCCCTCCGAATACACTTTCCGAACATATTTGCCCTGTAAGATCAACACTTAACGCATTGTTTATCCCAATTTGTCGGTCGTTCATTGCGATGGTGTTCGGATTCAGAAGATATGCCGGTTCGTAAAGCTCAAAATTAGGATTTCCGTCAATAATGTCTAGGTCTCTATCATCGGATCCTGACCAAGCGACGGCTACGGCCTTCCCTTTATGGGTGTTTTTTCTCATTCCGTTAATTACTCCGCCATCCACAAGGCGAGCAATCCCCGGCACAGTAAGTTCCGTATGCAATCCAAGATCGACCCTACTATCAAAAACCCCCAAACGTGGAAGGTAGGATGAGGGGGAACCGACCCCTATCTGTATACAGGCGCCATCTGGAATTAGAGGTATTACATTGTCTCCTATTGCTTTAATTTCATCACTGGCAGAATCGAGTCCGTACAAAGATCTCAGAACATGAATGTCAATCTGCCCAAATCTATCCGCAATCGGCCCCAGCCTTTCTGGATTAACCGCATCAATTACTTCTAGGAGGGCTGTTTTCCTTTCCGGGTCAGCCTCCGAAACAAGCTGAATTAAGGTTTCGCGGGTGTGAACTACTCTTTCCTTCTCTACGAACACATCGAATTCACTTACGTGCATGGCACAATCGCCATAAGTGCGGATAAGGTTGGGGTTAACTTCGGCGCAGACCCGACGCGATCGGCGCGCATATCCCATCTTAAACCAGGGCTGTGGTCCGAAAGTCACCATGCCATTTTCGTCCGGTGGGGTTACCGTGACGAGACATACGTCGACGGGTTTAGCCTCATCAACCCTTTCATCCATTGCCTTAAAAGTTAGCGAAAAGGGAAGTGGCAAAAATGGGGAAAGCCCCCTATTTTCATATTCCCTGGCCAGCGGGCCCAGGAATATCTCAACCTCAACTTCGAGTCCTCCGGACAGAAGTCCACCTATGTCGAAGCCCGGTGTTGAGACGCAAACCGATACGCCGCTGAGGGTTTCCGCTTTTCCCATAAGCGCAGCTACCAGGCTCGTAGGCTGTTCAGTCAAGGGAATAACAACTCTATCCCCGTTATTGACTAGGCTTGCCGCTCCCTCAGCCGAGGCTAGCTTTGCCCTATACTATTTCTTCCATCCCATTGTCCGTCCCACTTGAACTCATTATGTACCTTGATATCCGATGAGCCCATCTTTGCGTTTACGTGAGCCCCATTGCATTAGCATAACGTTCCCTGTGCACCGAGGCAGATTCATATTTAAGCTCCGCAACTCGAGCTCTGCGGGTCCATAACTGGAGATCATATTCCTCCATAAATGCGACTCCCCCATGAAGCTGTTGCGCAGTCAAAGTGGTCCACTTGTAAGAATAATCTGTCAAAATCTTGGCGAGCGATATTTCTTTTTCCGCATCCTCCCCGTCTTCCAGCTTGGCAATAGCCTGATAGATAGCCAGCCTAGCCGCGTCTATTGCATTTAGCATATCAGCGCAATCATGCTGAACTGATTGAAAACTCCCTATAGGCCTGCCAAACTGCACACGTCCTTTTACATATTCGACAGTTCTATCTAACACGCTTTGGGCCCCGCCCACGCTACGGGCACAGTTCATAATCGTTGATAGGTTGAGATGCTTCTGGATCAGAGGCCAACCTTTGCCGAGTTTCCCAACGATGGAATCATCCGATATTTCAACATTTTCAAAGTCGATCTGAAACAGGGGCTCTCGAGCCAAATTCTCCATTCGGGTAAGAGATATGCCTGCTTGAGAGGAGTTCACTAGAAACAATGTCACTTCTGCCGCGTTATTGTTTAGTCCGCCGATTGCCGAGACAAGCAATGAATTAGCCGCAGAAGCATGTTCAACAAATAATTTAGTTCCATTGAGAATATATCCCCTATCGACGGGATCCACTCGACAGTTAACAGCCTCAGGCACAAACCGCGGGTCAGCCTCTAGCAATGCACATGTGGCAATAACTGCCCCGCTGGTGAACCTTGGTATATATTCCTCCCGAATATCTTCAGACCCGGCTTCGTTTACCAATAAGCCAGTCTCCACAACTGTATTGAAAAAGGGCCCTGGAACGAGAAACCGGCCCATCTCTTCTAGAAGAACTGCAAGATCTGTGAGGGATCCACCGTCGCCTCCATACTTCATGGGAAACGGCAAGCCCATCCAGCCCATTGCAGACATATGGCCCCAAAGGTCTTCTGGAAGTCCCGTACGTGTACCTTCCATGTCTCGCACTAAAGCAGTAGGGCATTCCTTCGATAAAAATTCTCTTGCTGTTCGCTTAAGTATTTCTTGAGTTTCTGTAAACCCTAGATCCATATTTCTCTCTACCCTCTGATTCCCAAATACAGGCAAGAATTTATCTGGCCACGCAGAACCTCTTACTGCCTAGGCAGACCAAGGCCCCGCCGGGCGATAATATCTCTTTGGACCTCGTTTGCTCCACCTCCAAACCTGAGAAAAATTCCTCCCCTGTAGGCCCGCTCCATCTCCCCGTTCAACGGAGCGAGGGGGCTGTTTCTGGTCAATTGACCATAGATACCCAACACTTCGACACCGAAGTCAGCTACTTCCTGTATAAGATCCGTCGCAATTATTTTTACTGCGGAGCTTTCGTAGTTGGGAACTTCACCCTTATCAATCATCCATGCTGTCCTGTATGAGAACAATCTGACCACGTCTAACTTCATCCCTAGCTCAACAAATCTGCCTCTGAAATGCGGATCCTGTGATAACGGCTTCCCATCCATATCGGTATTGTTGGCGTAGTCGACTAGTTTCTCCAAACGTGCCGCCAATGATGCAAAGCGGGCGCCAAGGCTTACGCGCTCAAAGTCCAGTGCCATAGCGACGTGGTACCATCCCCTATCTCGCTCCCCTATAAGATTTTTTCTAGGTATACGCACATTGTCAAAAAATATTTGATTTGTCCGACCGTCGTCCATACGCCAGAGAGGATTTATAGTTAATCCTGCAGAATCAGTAGGTACGAGAAACACCGAGAGTCCCCTATGTTTGGGAGCGTCAGCATCAGTTCTAGCCAGGAGCCATATATGTGAAGAGAAATGGGCTGCACTCGTATAGATTTTCTGACCATTAATGACAAAATCATCACCGTCTTCTACTGCTTTTGTACCTAGACCAGCCAGATCTGTACCGGCATCGGGTTCCGTATATCCGAGTGCGCATTCAACATCACCGTTGAGCATCTTTGGGAGCCATTCCCCTTTCTGATCTTCCGTACCGGCCCTCATTATTGTAGGACCAACCATGGTAACGGCCGTTGAGTTGGTATAGGGAGAGCCAACCCTCCCTATTTCCTCAGAGAATATGTATTGGTCCATCAGTGACCTTCCGAGGCCTCCGTATTCGCTTGGCCACGAAATACCAAGAAGTCCTTTTTTACCAATCTCCCTCATAAAACGCTTCTGCTCAGGCCCAGGTCCCAGGTCCGGGCGGCCCTCCATCTCATCTCTCAGTTCATCAGTCATCAGAGATTCTATGGAAGTCCGAACTTCTGACCTCCATTCTTCTTGCTCCTGGGTAAACCGAAAATCCATCGCCTTCTCCTGTGCCTTAGCTTAGATTTTTATACGGTAACAAATCCTGTGTAAACATTATGGTCTTGCTCTCAACATTTCCGTAAAAAGGGCAATCAAATTTTTGGAGAACACATAACAGCTCCAGACTGGGATTCTCTGTCGTTAATGTGCCCCCCCGGACTGGAATAACTTCTCGATATCGCTTTTTGAAATGCCCGACTCAGACAAAACAGTGAAAGTATCCTCGCCAGGCATCCGCCCCAAAGAACGTATGGACCCTGGTGTCTTTGAAAACTTGGGCCCTACACCTATTTGTTTCACCGGTTCCTCGTCAAAAATCCCCGCATCTACGACCATATTTCTCTGCTTAATATGAGGATCTATTTCCATTTCAGACATATCCAGTACCGGAGCAACTGCAATATCTTCTAAAGAGCTCAACTTCATCCACCAATCTTCTCGAGTGCGTGTAGCGAAACGCGAACGCATAGCCTGGAATATATCTTCGTATTTATCCTGGTCGAATTGAACCTGTCCGAAAGTTTCCAAACCAATAGCTTTGCACAGGTTCTCCCAGAACCAAGTCTCAATGCATCCGATGCTTATGTATTTCCCGTCGAGGCAGCGAAACACGTTGTAGTAGGGCGCCCCTCCATTGAGAGTCATTTTTCCAGGCCGCGCCACTGTGCCATCTCTTAAGTATTC
>Ga0187827_10004602_pt1 | contig 16871 bp, 15 predicted proteins | sample ETNtaG_39_FD_167969 | JGI IMG/M metagenome (GOLD analysis project Ga0187827, IMG submission 167969) | Marine microbial and viral communities from oxygen minimum zone, Eastern Pacific Ocean - ETNP2014_SV_150_PacBio MetaG (Illumina Assembly) | ecosystem: Environmental > Aquatic > Marine > Hypoxic...
GAATAGAAACGAGCATAAACGAAATAAAGGTAATTAATGCAGAAGCATTTAGTACAACAGCAAACAGCTTTCGTATAACAGCAGAAGGGCTTCGTGACCACGACCTTGCCATACAATCAATACAAGAGGAGATGGCTAGAAATTGGGGGAATTAATTGAGCGTATTCACCGAGTAGTTGTTACTGTTACCTCTCAACTCAAAGCTAGCCGAATTAGGCGGTAATACCCGCGTGCTTACAAGGGATTCGAGGTTATTTCCTAGTGAGAATGGGTGTTTTTATATGGGGGTCGGGACATACAATAATGTGTAATTAAATGCGACACACACGCGAATAATCTCGGGCGAAAATCACACGCGAGGAAAATACGTTTATTACGTAGTGTAAAAGGGTCGTTTATAGGGGGTGCCGGAAAGTTCTGGTGCTGAAATAGTGAATCCCTCGAGGATGTTCGTAATTGAGCAAATTTTCAAAATGTGGTATCAATGAAACAAAAGTTTCTCCATTAATCCCATTAATTTTCACTGATGTTTCAGTAGCCAGAGTTTATAGACCCCAAAAATTATGCAACAAAAACACATAATCCCAATATCAGACCCAAAAATTGAAAAATTATATAATCTTTGGTTAAATAACGGATTTGAAAAAGAAGAAAAAATAGATATTAAAAAGGTGTTATTAAAAGGTTCAGAAAAGGATCTACACCAAATCAATTTATATTCAATTGAACACAATGGGGAAATTTTATCGTCAGTAATACTTATTTTTCAAATAGATAACCCATATATTTCTGGATTGGGTGAGGTATGTACCAAGATAGATGTAAGGGGTAATAATTATGCATCTAAACTATGCAAATTGGCGAGGGATGACTTTTTTTCTATAGACAATTCTGAATGTAACTTTTTAGGAACTGTTAATCCAAATGCAGCTAGGATTTATAAAAGTTTAGGCTGGAAAAAAATCAAAAATTCTGAAGTTATGTTTAATTCTATAAACTTTTTTAGCTTCGAAAATTTTGTAGAGCATCATTATATTGAATCTGAAAATCTTAAAATCTCTATGGGCGGACCACGTTTTAGATTATCACTGATTCCTTTTTTATTATCTAATAAGCAGTTTCTTTATAGCGATATAAATATAGGGACTCTAAGTGAAATAAAATCTGCCAGTTGTTTAAGTCTGTATGAACAATATAATTCTTTATCTAAAAAAAATGGTCATTGGTTATGTATGCATAATGTGTCTAATCAAATCTATGGAATTAGTACATATATTACCCGCGATAAAAAAAAGTACCGAATTGATGGATTCTCAAATCATTTATATAAAAATGATTTTTATGAGCTTATTAATAAGACATATAATCTGATTCTAAAAAATGATCCTTCTGAAGTTTGTGTAGATATATTGGTCGAAGACGAATTTAAACTGGAAATATTTTCTGAATTAGGTTTTGTACTGTCAAATAATTATTATTGTAAATTTGAAGATAAAACCGAAAAATTATGTAATAGGATGGTAGCGAAAATCAATTAAGCGAAACGCTTGTAATCTCCTTTAAAGGCCTCTCTGGAAACAGAAGGATTTTTCATTATGCTGGATACCTGAATCTTAGATTATTTCTACTGAGTTCACTGATTTTGGAGCACCCCATTAATACCATATCCCTCTCTAACTCTGCCTTATATATATTTAATGCTTTTTCAACTCCTGCTTCTCCAGCCGCGGCTAATGCATAAAGGTATAATCTTCCTCCCCCACAAGCTTTAGCACCTATTGATAATGCTTTTAACATATGGGTTCCTCTATGAATTCCTCCGTCAATAATTACATCTATCTTATCTCCAACCGCATCAACTATTTCAGCTAGTTGATCAAAAGACGATCTTGATCCATCAAGCTGTCTACCTCCATGATTAGACACTATTATCCCTGTACATCCAATATCAATGGCTCGTTTAGCATCTTCCACACTCATAATTCCTTTAAGAGCAAAATGACCTCCCCAATCAGAACAAAGTTTTTCGGCATCCTTCCAGTTCATTGATCGATCTATAAAATTAGAAAAGTATTTTCCTAGTGACATAGTTACATTTGACAGTTCATTTACGTGGTCTTTTAAAAGTGGTAACTCAAATTTACCCTTGGTCATATAATTAATCCCCCACATGGGTTTCGTTATATATTGAAACAAGCTCGGCAACGTTATTCTAGGAGGCGAAGTAAAACCTGTTCTTAAATCTCTTTCACGATTTCCGGTAACTAATGTATCAACCGTTAATGCCAATACATCAAATTTAGCTTCTTTTGCTTTTTGAAGAACGACGTCATTTAGACCTTTGTCTTTGTGATAATAAAATTGAAACAGCTTAGGGGTATCAATCAAAGATAATTCTTCGACAGGGATTGTGGATAAAGTGGATACACTAAACATTGTATTCAATTTTTTGGCTGCTTTTGCAACCGCTCTCTCTCCATCATAATGAAAAAGTCTTTGCAAGGCTGCTGGAGAACAATAAAAAGGTAAATCAAGTTTTTTTCCAAATATAGTCGTTGATAAATCTATGTTTTCAACTCCTCTCAAAACATTTGGAACTAAATCCACATCATTGTAAGCACTCGAATTTCTTTGATGAGTTATTTCATCGTCTGCAGCGCCATCTATGTAATGGAAGATAGGGGATGGAAGTCTTTTTTCAGCTAGTTTCCTGAAATCATAATAGTTATGACAGTTCTTTAATCTCATAATGGTACTTATATTTTTTTATCTGTTTTTTTGTCTGAAGTCCCAAATAATTTATCGAGCCTTAAATTAATAGGTCCTTCGTCTTCAGTTATTAACGGTTTTAGCTGTTATCGAATGTAACCGGTTTTTCAAGCCATTGACAGCTTCATTCCGATACATGGATTAGAAGTTTCCCAAAATTTTCTCCATTCATCAATCCAATAAACGCTTGAGGTGATTTTTCAAATCCCTCTACAACATACTCTTTATATTTTAGTTTTTCAGACAATACCCACTCAGATAATCTAGTTCGTGCTTGCTCGTGTTTGCGTTCCCAATCAGTAACCAACATACCCTGAATTTTTGATCGAGTCCGAATTAATGCCCAAAGATTACGTGGCCCTTGTTCTTGTCCTACGGAGTTATATTGGGAAATTTGTCCACAAATTATGATCCTGGCGTACATTGCAAGATTGTTCATGACTATGTCAGTAACCTCTCCACCCACGTTATCGAAATAAACGTCTATGCCGTTTGGACATAATTTATGTATTTCGGATTCTACATTTTGGGTTTTATAGTTAATAGCCCCATCAAAACCTAATTCGTCGACAATATAGTTTACTTTTTGATTTGTTCCAGCAGTGCCGATCACTCTGCAGCCCATCATTTTTCCAAGTTGTCCTACAATAGCTCCAACGGCTCCGGATGCTGCTGAAACGACAAGAGTTTCGCCTACAATTGGCTTCCCTATTTCTAACAGTCCGAAATATGCGGTTAGACCTGGCATTCCGAGTATCCCAAGAGAAGTAGAAATAGGTGGTTTCTGTGAATCAACCTTTCTAACCATTTGACCGGGAATTGAACCCCACTGTTGCCAACCTATATGGGCGGTAACGATATCACCAACCTCTAGACTTTGATAATTGCTTCTAATAACTCTCCCTACGACTTCTCCAGTTATTACTTCACCTAAACCTACAGGTGATGCGTAAGATTTTGCGTCTCTCAATCTGCCGCGCATATATGGATCAAGAGAAAGATATAAAGTCTTTATTAACACCTCACCATGTTTTGGATCAGGTATTGGAGAATTTACAATGTCGAAGTCATCTATGCTCGGATATCCTTCTGGTCTTTTTTTGAGCACCCATTTTTTGTTAACGGTTTCAGATACCATTTCAAATTCCTTTTATTAGCTATGTAATAGATTGCCAACCGAATTTTTTATTCAGTTTAATGATTTTTCCAATACTGGTTCCTGTAGGTAAATGACCCGAACATATTATCCAATCTAAGTTATGGGCTTTATTCATTAAATCTATTCGTGACTTCGTTGACAGTTTCGTATCCCAATCATAAATGGGGCACCATGTTTGTTCAGTTACCTGTGCTACATTGTGAAAAAGATCACCGGTTATAACTGCTGTCAAACTGCCTGATTGTACGGACACACACTGATGTCCTGGAGTGTGACCGTTTGTTGGTATGATGGATACTTCAGGAGTTATATATTTTGTTCCTTCTGTGAGTTCTAAAACGCCATGTGATCGAAGGGGCAATATTGCCCGTTCAAACGCGGGGTTAGGAAAGTTGGTTTTATTATTCGTATCTGAATAAAAATCCCAATCCTTTTTTGATACGTGGTATTTAGCGTTAGGAAACAAAACATTGCCGGCTATGTCCGTGCACCAACCTATGTGATCGCCATGACTGTGGGTAATTATAACGTCTGTTATATCCGTTGCTCTAACCCCTTGTTTTTTTAGATTATAAAATAATTGGCCCGTTTTACCTGTGTGTTCATGAACTCCAGGTCCCATACCGGTGTCTACAAGAATTATTGGACCTTCATTATCAATTCTTTTTATAAGATGACCTCTCCACTGAGTCTTCCATACCCCTTCTTTGTTGAACGCTATTTCCCTATAGGGTTCCCAACTATCTATCGGTATTTGCTTGAATATCACTTCCACGTCCCGATCGGGTGATTCGTGGTCATCGACTAAGGAAATGTTCCAACTGCCTATTTTGATTGATGGGATCATGTTTATATATGTGAGACTAAGACAAAATATTGGATTATTTTCAATGTAGTCTTTATCATAATACTCAAACGACGTAAGCAGTTACAAAAATGAGTTAGAGAACAGAGAAATTTCATGAAAATAACCGACTTAAAATGTGCAATTATTGGGCAAAATCCTGTCATAAGAATTATTACGGACGATGGAATTGATGGGTTAGGTGCAGCTGAAGGTTCCAAACCTTACCTAAAACCTATGGTGATGTTTTACAAGGATGCCATCATCGGAAAAGATCCAACGGACGTTGAGAGAGTAATGATTGGGATACGGAAAATGGGTGCCTTTAAGCCCTGGGGCGCTGCGGTGAGTGCTATAGAAATGGCTTTATGGGATATAGCGGGGAAGTCAGCGGGTGTGCCGGTTTATAAATTGTTAGGTGGAAAGGTCAGAGATAAAGTAAGGGTTTATAACGGCAACAAACGTGTCAAGATGAATGGAAATAAACCAGAAGATTACGCCGAAAATATGAAACAAATGCGTGATTTCCCAGAAAAATTTTCCATAATAAAGCAGGGAATTGCATTCCATGGAGACATGGCTAAAGACTTTCCTGATTACTATTACGGAAGCCCCACAGGTTTTCATACATTGTCAGACGAAGGTTTTACTCTCAGAGATGGATTGTATAGGGGTCTTATGACTGAGCGAGGTTTCAATCATACTATCGAATGTATTGAAGCTATGAAGGATGCTCTGGGAGATGAAGTAGGTCTGGCTCTAGATGTTGGTCCAGGAGTAACTGTCCCTGATGCTTTGAAGCTGGCTAAGGCTGTTGAACACTTGAACATAATGTGGCTTGAAGATATGATAACTGGAGATTATACTCCTTATGTGTCAGCAGACCTGTACTCCAAGGTCACTCCCTATACCACGACACCAATTCATACCGGTGAACAGATATATCTCAGGCAAAACTTTAAGGAATTATTTGAAAAAAATGCTGTGAACGTCATTGGCCCTGATCCGGCTGACGTCGGAGGGATAGCAGAGATGAAATGGATAGCTGAATATGCGGACCTCCACGGTGTACTAATTGCGCCTCACGGTACGATGGACGGCTTGATTGGATTGGCTGCACATGTTCATCTTGCGGCAACCCTTCCACAAAATTACATAGCATTTGAATACCCGACTGGGAACCCTGATTGGTGGTATGAAATTTTGGATGGTCTACCTAATCCAATAGTTAAGGATAGTTACATTGAAGTGTGGGATGCCCCAGGGTTAGGGATAACGTTTAAGCGGGATATAGCCGAAAAGCATCTAAGAGAAGAAGATAAAGGATTTTTCGATTAATTGCTGATAGACGACTGATTCCGTTATTTCTTACCGTTTGGTGGTGCCGAGAGGCAGAATCGAACTGCCGACACATGGATTTTCAGTCCATTGCTCTACCGACTGAGCTATCTCGGCTAGAAACCGCATATACTTATCGTAAAAGTGACTTGTCATTGAAGCAAGGTTTACAGGTGCATTAAGTCACAAAATACGGTTATGTATTGTTATAATTCACAATTGTTATCTGAAAAGAAAAAATCTTAAAAATCTTCACTTGATTTTCATCATGTAAAAAACATTTTAGGAATTACGATGCCATCTATCATCATAGCGTCAACTGGACCGAGAATGGGTAAAACTGCGTTTGTGGCAGCACTTTCATCGATGTTGGGAACGGAAAAGAATGTGGTAAATGTGCATGTTATGAAAGATCATGATAGCTGGGAAAAGGATCAACTAAATCTTAATTTGTTACTGTCAGATCACAAAGGGTGTTTAACTACTAAACAAAATCAAAAACTTGACAAAGGTTTAAGTATTGTAGAGGGATCTGACGACGTAAAAAACAACTTGTCTTTTGCTGAAAAACTTGATGCTGTGATCATATTGATATCTAAATATGGTGATGATATAACTAAATTTTCTGATCAATACGGGTCCCGACTTTTGGGTGTTGTGGTGAATAATGTGTCCAAGCATAGAATTTGGAATATTGAGAACGATCTAAGAAAAACTTTAGAGTCAAAAAATATTACGTTGCTAGGGTGGATACCAGATGATCGGATATTTTTAGCACCATCAATTGGTGATGTTGTTCAGCACTTGGATGGTGAATACTTAACTAATGAAAATACTAACGATAAATTGCTTGACCATTTTTTGATAGGTGGGTTGGTTCTGGATTGGGGACCAAGTTATTTTTCAATTCAGGATAGAACGGGCGTGGTAGTAAGGGGTGATCGGCCAGATATTCAATTAGCAGCTCTTCAAACAGAGACCACCCGCGCTATGATTCTCACGAAAGGGGTTAGACCAGTCGAATATGTTTATTATGAGGCTGAACAAGTTGGAATTCCGTTAATTGTTGTTAGCGGAAGTACCCATGACGTGACCGAAAAACTTGAGGATTTGCAAGCGAAAATTGAATTTAACCATCCCGAAAAACTTGGACATATGATTAATCTACTAGAAGCAAATATCGATGTTGATACTATTAGGGACGCCCTTATAAAACCAGCCACTCGCTAATTTGTAATATTGTTTATTTTTAAACCTTTAAAACTGTAAGAAATATACGGGGCGATATAATTGTGGGGGAAGGTTAACTTTGGGTTGGAAAATTTGGAAGGGTTCTAGAGCGAAAAAAATACGTAACAAGCTGGAAATCACTGAGTATAGTTAATGAAAAATGTTTCCGAAACCATTCTTGCAGGTTTGTCTGACAGGCAGCAACAAGCTGTTAAACACACTGAAGGACCATTACTATTAGTCGCTGGTCCTGGTTCCGGTAAGACACGGGTAATGGCTCACCGTTTGGCTTATCTTGTAGGCGTCAATAATATTCCAGCTGATCGAATACTTGCTGTTACTTTTACGAACAAAGCTGCACGTGAACTTAAGGAACGTTGTGAACGATTAGTTGATTTTCAAAAAGAGTTCTTGCAGGTCAGAACTTTTCACGGATTTTGTGCCCGTGTGCTACGTTTTGATGGAGATTACGTAGGAATTCCAAGAGAATTTTCTATTTTTGATGAAGATGACCAAAAAAAGGTAATAAGAAGATCATTTGAAGATGAAAATATTGACATTAAGCAACACTCTCCAGGAACTATATTAAACACTATTTCTAGGCTAAAAAATTCCACAAAAATGCCTGACGAATTCGCACGAGAAGTCTCTGATTACGGTCAAGAGATAGCGTCAAGAATTTATTCACGCTATCAGAGTATATTAGATGTTTCCAATGCAGTGGATTTCGATGATTTACTATTAAAAGCTTTTATTTTATTTAACGATCACAAATATGTGTTAGACAAATATTCTGACCGTTTTAAATATATTCAAATAGATGAATTCCAAGACACAAACCCATTGCAATTTAAAGTGTCAAAATTATTGTCCAACAATAATGGAAATATATGTGTGGTGGGAGATCCGGACCAATCAATTTATTCTTGGAGGTACGCGGATCCATCTAATTTAACCGATTTTAAAAAATCTTTTCCTAAAACAACTGTTATCACTTTAGATCAAAGTTACAGGTCAACAAAAAATATCCTAGATGCTGCAAATTCATTGATAGTAAACAATCCTGATAGGACAGATAAAAATTTGTGGACTAACAATGATATTGGTAGCAAGATAGCTGTATATCAAACAGGTTCTGAAGAAGATGAAGCTCGTGTCGTTCTTGACGAAATACAACGTTTAAATCAGTCCGAAAACACACCTCTTAACGAGATAGCAATAATGTACCGAGTTAATGCTCAATCAAGAGCATTCGAGGTATTGTGTCAAAGGTTAGGGATACGTTACCGATTAATTGGTGGAGTCAAATTTTATGAGCGTCAGGAAGTTAAAGATGTATTGGCGTACTTAAGAATAGTGAATAACAAATCCGATGATGCAGCATTACTCCGTGTCATTAATACTCCGCGTAGGGGTATTTCAGACAAAACTGTGGCAGAAATTATTAGGATGGCCAGAGAAAATAATACAAGCGTATTTTCAATTATCGCAGAAATTTATTCTGGAAAATTAACTGGCGAATTAATACCCCGGGCTATAAAAAGTATCAAGGCATTTTTTGAACTATTGGAAGGTATTTTTGACATTTCTGATCAATTAGATATAACAGATTTAATCAATTTTATTCTTGAGAGAACTGACTATATTTCTTACATCAGACGGGATGAAGACAAAGGTTTGGACAGAGAAGAAAATATAAACGAACTAAAAGCTTCATCTGATCAATATACGGGTATCGATACAGGCAGCCAGTTAAGTAGTTTTTTAGAAAATGTAGCATTGGTTTCAAATGTAGATAATCTTGAAGGAGGTGATGATGTTCGCCCGTCTTCTGAAGATCTAACACTGATTACTTTGCACCAAGCAAAAGGTTTGGAATATGACGCCGTATTTTTAGTAGGGTGCGAAGAAGGTTTGTTACCCCATGTAATGAGTATAGGTGAACCAGATAGTCTTGAAGAGGAACGACGGATTTGTTACGTTGGAATTACCCGAGCCAAGAATAATCTTTATTTTTCATACTCGTTGGTTCGCAGATTTAGAGGTGTAACAGGTGGGCAGATGTTATCTAGGTTTGTGAACGAAATACCCGAAAATTTAACTACAAAAAAATATGCCAGAGGTTTTTCTCATCCTTTAATCGATGGTTACTTGAAGAATTCGCCTAATAGAAAGTTTAAATCTCCTAATACAAGACCATTGGTGGATGAAAAAAGAACAGTACAATTTTCAAAAGGAACAAAAGTGAAACACGATATATTCGGAGATGGGATAATTATAAAAAACGAAGGAAATGAAGGGGAAGTTGTTTTTTTAAAGCACGGAGTTAAACGGTTAATGTGGCAGTATGCTCCAATGATCGTAATAGAAAAAAAACGTCGCCATGAAAACGATTCCCACGATTTTGTAGATCCTGAAATTGATACTGCATAGGAGTTGTTTTGGGTTTTATTCTTTTAGCGAAGTTCGACAGGATCTACTACTTGTGTCTGTTATCTTTCCTTTTATCGTTGACATCTTATATATATTTACTGTTTTGGGCATCTATTATTCCTGTAGGTTTGTCTGGTGATAATTCGGCACAAGGTGACACGTATGTGTCCCTTATTGAAAGCGGTTCATTGTTGTTGATGTTAATAGCATTTATTCCAGTTATTTTTACGCTGTTTTTATTGATATCTGTTAATAGACGTGGATTACAGGACCGAGGATCTAAAATTAACCTTTGGATTACTACATTGTTTTATTATTCATATATCATTGTCACTATTATGTCTTTTGGATTTTTGTACATGCCAGCAGTAGTCTTCCTCACCGCTGCCACCGTTTCCACATTGGTTTACAGGTCGAGATTGAATAAGTAATTTTTGGAACGGAGAAAACCCCTTTGAAGATTAAAAGGATAACTTTTCGGACTAGGTATCAATGAAGCAATTAAAAAGTAACTTTTCGGACGAAGAAATCAAGGCCTTTATTAACTTGGAATCGAAACCTGTTGTTTATGATATTGATAGGAATTCTATAGAAAAATTTTCAAGAGCTATTGGTGATGACAACCCAGTTTACAATGATGAAATCTTTTCAAGGGCAACTAATTTTGGAACAATAGTTGTTCCACCGACTTTTTTACAATCACTTAGACCTAGTCGATTTCAACCAATGTTTCCAGAGCCTTTTTCTCACATTCTTGATGCCGGAAGTAAATACAATTTTTATCACCCAATCAGAATGGGAGACAGAATATCGGTGGTCAAGAAAATAATTGATATTTATACAAAAAAAGGTCGCCTTGGAACGATGTTATTCCGAGTGGTTGAAGTAACTTACACAAATCAATTGAAACAAATACCCGCCCATCAGATAAATACGATAATTACTTATGGGTTAGGTAAAAAGGATCCTGGTTTATATGACCATTGTTAATCATCTCAATGTAGTTTCATTTACTCCAACTTTGTGGTTCGAAGATGTGGAGATAGGGTATAAGCTTCCCCCTTTACCCAAGTGTGCAACCAAGCAACAACTTGTGATGTATGCCGGCGCTTCTGGTGACTTTGTTCCAATTCACTATGATATTAATGCAGCAAAAGGCGCGGGTCATGATGAAGTAATCATTCATGGGGCTTTAAAGAGTGCTTGGTTAGCTCAAATGGTAACGCTATGGGCTGGGATTAATTCTCAGATAATGGAATTCGAAGTGGAATATAGGGCGGTTGATTTCCCTGGTGAAGAACTTGTTTGCCAAGGAGAAGTTACTAAAAAGTTTCTGTCTGATTTATATGGAGTTATAGAATTAAAAATTGGATTGTTCAAGGAAACTGGTAAAGTGTCTACCCCAGGGAAGGTGAAATTAGCTTTACCAAGTAGAACGTTTCACAAAAAGGAATTAGGATTACATGACTAAATCGTTACCGCTGCAGGGAAAAGTTATAGTAGTCACGGGAGGATCGACCAGTATTGGAAGGGTAATATCTGAAGAAATAGCCACCTTGGGTGGCAAAGTGGTTATAAATGATATCGAATCACCAGTTCAAAATGTTAATGGAATAGGCATATCGGTAAAATCGACAGTGCAAGGTATTAAATCTTTGGGTTTAGAGGCAGTTGAATCTAATGATTCGATCATGACCTGGGAAGGGAGTGGCAAAGTGGTCCAATGTGCCCTTGATAATTATGGGAGATTAGATGGTGTAGTCACTACTGGAGGAGGTAAAAAAAATAAACCAATATTCGACATGTTGCTTTCTGATTGGACAGATACAATAAACAGTAATTTAAAATCAACCTTCAACATAATAAGACAAATTGCCCCAATTTTTAGAAAACAGAGAGGGGGGCGCATCGTCACACTAACTGCTGACGCGGCTTTACATGGATTTCAATCTGAATCCAATTATTCAGCCGCAAAATCCGGAGTGATAGGCTTCACTAAAGTTTTGGCCAAAGACCTAGGCAAATATGGTGTCACCTCTAATTCAATAGTCCCATTTCCTGAAACAGAGGAAACCGATTTGAATACTATTCATAGGCGCTTGGAAATATTAGGGTTAGATGTGCCTATCGGAGAATCCTCTTTGGATTCAAGGGCGGTTTGTCCTTTTATTTCGTACTTGTTGTCTGATTATTCTGCACCCGTAAATGGGCAGGTTTTTGCTGTTTATGGAGGTACTATCGCTCTCTGTTCGTTTCCTAGAAGAATTAGAACTATTTACAAAGAAAATCCACCAGGTACTTGGGAACTAAGTGAATTAGACCAATTGGTTCCCAGAAAATTGCTCCAACGAAATCTTAATTACAAAAAAACCAGAGAAAAGAGGCTTCAAGGTAAAGTTGCGGTTGTCACCGGTTCTGGGCGAGGAATCGGAAGGGCTGTCGCAAAACAACTTGCTTTTGAGGGTGCCTCGATCGTTGTAAATGATATTGGAGCGAATTTGGATGGATCTGGGACAGATTTATCGCCTGCTCAACAAGTAGTTGAAGAAATCAATGAACTGGGTGGGAGGGCTGTTACATCTTATAATTCCGTGACTGACACTGTTGACGTCGGTAAATTAATAGAAAAGGCTATAAATACCTTTGATGGATTGGACATTGTTGTAACTGTAGCAGGTATTTTACGTGATCGGATGATTTTCAACATGTCTGAAGAAGAATGGGATCAGGTAATGGATGTTCATTTGAACGGGACTTACAATGTTGTAAGGGCTGCTTCACCAATATTTAAAAAACAGGGTTCCGGTCGGATTATTACATTTAGTTCCGTATCTGGACTCTACGGCTATGCCGGACAATCAAATTACGGTGCCGCTAAAGAGGCGATAGCAGGGTTTACGAGATCAATATCAGAAGATATGAGAGTTTATGGTGTTACAGCAAATATTATTTCTCCAGGTGCTCAAACTCGTATGATCGAATCTATTCCTGATTCTACTAAGGACATGCGTAAAGGCTCTTTTGGATTGCCTCCAGGGTGGTTACCAAGAAACAAACCGGAGGATGTAGCTCCTATGATTGCTTGGTTATCCTCTGATGAAGCATCAGATGTTACGGGTCAAATATTTCATTGCGTTGGAAATTCCGTTTCCCTAATGAACACTCCTAAATCGACGAGGGTTATCAACAAAGATGGTAGATGGTCAGTGGACGAAATATCAGGAATATTTGAAGAGACTTTAGGAATGGATTTAATAAATCCTGCTCCTCCAAATGACTAAATTGTTAGTTTTTTATAAAATCTACGGCATTAAGCACTAATTGTTGGAACATTGGATGAGATTGGCTCGCTCCAGCATGGCCCAGCGCTATGTTTGCTACATTTCCTGATCCGTATTTCAATGACCAGCCGAGGGGTTTTATCTCTTTGTCTACAACACCGTGCATAAAAACATTTATGTTTTGCTGGATGTTAAGATCGCAATAACATTCATCGTAAGTCCAAAAATCTTTTACGTTTTTCGACAATGGGTGGTTCTTATCATTTATATAAACTTTGAACCAGCCGAATGGTGGGTGCCAACTTTCGCCCGAAACCCATCCTCCACCAGTAATTTTTTTCATTTCATCCCAATCTGGGCAAGAGGCAGGAGAAATATGTAGCGAAATTAAACCTTTTCCATTCCATACAAGTTCCTTTAACGCCGATTTAACTTCATCAGTTAAATCGTTGTCGGTTTCTTTTTGACGTAAAGTGTTTAGGATAATTCCATCTGCTGTAGGTAACGCTTCGAGTATTTCTAAAGTATCTGTTACCACAGAAACTTGGTGATCAGAATCAATTAGAAAATCGGACAACACTGGAGTTGTCTCTTCGTACGGATGTTTACCTCCACTAACAATTAATAAATTCAAAAAAACCTCCTTGTTGGAAAAACCAACAAATTATTTAATATGCTGTAGCAAATTCAGCCATTCACTTCTTGTAATTTCCATTCTTATAAAATTATAACGATTTCTTTCGACAGCCTTTTTTTCTGTTAACCCTAATTTTTTGAAAGAAGCTTGAGCGCGTAAATTACTCTTGAGTGTATGTAAATAAACGAGGTTTATTTCTGTAAACGAATAAATATGTTCTAAAGTCAGTTTTACGGCTTCAGTACCATAACCTTGACCCCAATATTTTTTATCACCAATCATAATTCCCAGTTCAGTTGTTTGCTTTTGTAGATTGATATCGTAGTACATGCAGTTACCTATGTGGACATCGTTCAAGGTTTCTATAGCAAATCTGACTGACCATGGTGATGGTTGTTTTACATCTGTTTCGTGAAACTTAGTGAATTCCTTGAGAGTTAGATTTATGGGTTGAGTTGCATCTAAGTCGCAAAGTTCTTTATCGGTTCGCCACATATAATCATCGCCGGAGTCGGACAGGAGTTTCGGTCTCAAACGTACCAAGCTTCCGGTTATCGTCGAAGGGTTAATATTTGGGCGAGTTTCCCACGTAAATGGAAAAAGCTTTTTCCAAGACTTTTGACTCATTTTTATGTGTTAATAAATTTTTTGCTTCGAAATAGGAAATCCAATTAACTTTATCAAACTCGTCATCGTGATTTTCAATGTTGCCTCCATTGTCACGCATTAAAAACCAGTAAACGGTTTTTTTATAAATAATTGTTCTTATATTTTTAACTATTTTATTACGTTGTCGTCCACAAATTAAACGGGAAAAAGTGTAGTTCGTTGTACATAATTTTTGAATAACTTTAACATTTATACCCGTCTCCTCACGAGCTTCCCTGATAGCTGTATAGATTGGTGATTCATGTTTTGTAGGAGTTCCTTTAGGTAGAGCCCATAGTGCCCCGACCTTTCTATGGCAAAGTAAAGCCTCGTAAATATCGTGGCGTGTTCTCATAATAACTCCACCAGCGGACCATATATATATAGTTTTTTTGTTATCCAAAGTATTAGACCGTGTTGACAATCGTGGCATTCTATAACTCTCAACAATTCTATTACAATAGTTTGACGCGGCGTCTCGATATCATAAACTTGTTGTACTTATGGATAGGCATTCCTTCAGATTCTTTGAATGTTAATTGAGATAATCAGTACGATTTTCGTAAAAAACGAAAAAAAACTTGTAATTATTTATGAAATTTAATTTAGAATATTAAATGTGACTGTTGGATTTACATTATTATGTGTCCAGCCGGTATCAAATTTTGTGTCTCTGTTTGTCTTTAAGGTAACTTGGGTGCAATATTCGATTAGGCTAAGTGTTTTATTAAACTGAGATGAATAAGAATACCAATAATTTGGATAATCTAAGTGAAAAAACAGATTTCGTAATTAGGTTTGCAGGTGAAGGAGGTCAAGGGCTAGTAACATCTGCTGATGCACTAGCCAGGGCTGCCACATCTGCAGGCTATTACACCCAAACTTTTTCTACTTTCCCGTCACAGATCATGGGAGGACCGGCGTCGTCTCAAGTTCGAATTTCAACTTCGCCAGTTTTGTCTTCGGGAGATGGTGTAGATGTATTGGTGGCATTAAACAAGTTTTCCTATGATAATCATTATCAAGATTTGGTGGACGGGGGGGTGACTATCTATAATGCTGAAGAATACAGCCTCCCAGATGGAGGACAATATTTTGGAATTAAGGCTGATGAACTTGCCAAGTCCACAGGAAATGCTAGGGCTGCGAATATGGTTACTATCGGAGCCGTAGCAAGTTTAATTAACTTTTCCCTTGAAGAGGTTGATAACTTCATACGTAAAAGATTTACCCGAGGTCGCGATGGTGATGAAGAAATTATCAAAGCGAATATTAGTGCGGTACGTTTAGGCGTAGAAGTCGCCAATCTGAGTGGTTTTTCTGTTGGTGAGTTGGCACCTGCTTCTAAATCCGACGGAGATCAGATAATGGTAACAGGCAATATAGCCCTTTCATTGGGCGCCACTGCTGCGGGGCTAAACTATTATGTTGGGTACCCGATATCTCCCGCAACCACAATATTAGTGTGGATGGAAAACAATCTGGTTGGGGAAAATAAATTTGCTTATCAAGTTTCTTCTGAGATAGAAGCAATAAGTGCGATTGTAGGTGCTGGATATTCAGGTAAAAAGGCAATGACTGCAACAGCAGGACCAGGGATATCCCTAATGAGTGAGGGCTTGGGTTTGGCGTGGATGTCTGAAATTCCTGTTGTGGTTGTTGACGTCCAAAGAGGAGGTCCAGCTACAGGGTTGCCAACAAAATCAGAACAATCCGATTTATTTACGTGTTTGCACCCAGCTCATGGAGATGTAAAGATGCCTATATTGGCTCCAGGTACTGTCGAAGAATGCTTTTACGCTGGTGCTTTGGCCGTTAATTGGGCTGAACGTTATCAAGGGCCCGTGATTATAATGAGTGAAATGGCTTTATCTGATAGAGGGGAAAATATTCCAAAACCGGACTTAGCTTCAATAAAAAATGAAACCAGAAACGTATACGAAGGTAAAAACGGGTTCAAACGATATCAAACTTGGGATGGTTCTGGGGATTTGACTCCTATGCCTATTCCAGGTGGCGCTGGAGCATACGTAGCTAATGGCTCCGAACATGATGAAATTGGTGACACGACTCATTTGCCAAAGCACCATATACGTTTGACGGAGAGAAGGTTTAATAAATTAAAATTATTAGGTGAAGCTCATTACGAAATTGAAAATGAAAATGCCGACATAATAATATCGCCGTGGGGTTCATCTAAAGGTCCTGCAAGGGAGGCATATGAAAGATTGCGACGGAATAACCGTAATGTAGGTTGGGTTTATACGGTAGCCCTTCACCCTATGCCTGATGTTGTGTTGGATGCATTGAAAACCGCTAAGCGTGTGATAGTACCGGAGTTAAACTATCAGGGACAATGGTCTACCTTATTGAGGCAAGATGGAGTTAATGCAGAATCTATTACTAAATACGATGGAACACCTTTTCGGCCCGGGGAATTGGTCGAATCAATTAAAGTAAAATTAAAATAAAGGTTCAAAGGTTCAAAGGTTCAAAGGTTCAAAGGTTCAAAAATGAGTAAAAGAAATCCTG
>Ga0187827_10004603_pt1:0-10000 | contig 16869 bp, 12 predicted proteins | sample ETNtaG_39_FD_167969 | JGI IMG/M metagenome (GOLD analysis project Ga0187827, IMG submission 167969) | Marine microbial and viral communities from oxygen minimum zone, Eastern Pacific Ocean - ETNP2014_SV_150_PacBio MetaG (Illumina Assembly) | ecosystem: Environmental > Aquatic > Marine >...
TGATGATTGTGTTCCAATTAGAAGTGTTAAAATGTCTTATATGGATGATTTTGTATGGGAAACATTACTTCATACCATTTCTCAATCTTCGTTGATTAAAGAGGGTATTAAAAATGAAATACTAGGAAATAAATCAACCTATGGTAAGAGAACCATCAATAATAAAATTAAATCTCTGAAGAAGGAAAAAGAGAATCTTGATAAAATGAGATTAGAATTGGAAAAAGAATACTATTCTGGTCAAATGAAACCTGATAGATATAAAACCTTAGTAGGTAGTGTTAATCAGAGAGAAAACGATTTAGACACGGAGTTATCGGTGAAGAATACCGAGTTAGATACAATAATCCAAAAAGATAAATGGTTGGATTGGGTTGAGGTTCATCTAAATAATGTTAAGGATTTAAGTAAGATAACTGATATTAAAGAAAGACAAAAAGTGATTAAGGAATATGTTGAAACAATTGGATTGAGATGGGATGAAAACTCAAAACAACATACAATAAATATCAGTTTCAAACTCCCATTACTGAATGATGAAATCAGTTACAAAAAAGGAAAGTCAAATCAGTTTTTAAGGGATAGAAAAGGATTTAAGAAATATGATATTTTAGAGGGAGAAAAGGATTTTACAACCCCCTACTACCTACCGAACTCATTCAACCGTAACAGACTTAGCTAAATTTCTCGGTTGGTCAATATCACACCCTCTTAATATAGCCAAGTGATAGGCTAAAAGCTGAAGAGGGATGGAAGCAGCAATGGGAAAGATATGAGAATGAGTAGAAGGAATCTCAATGAGAAATTCCGATAGTTTTTCTAGCTCTCTAGTTTTTTTATCTGTCAAAACTATGATGCGTCCTTTTCTGGATTTAACTTCCTGAATGTTGGATAATACTTTTTCATATGTCCTGTCATGGGGAGCTATGAATACGACGGGCATTTTTTCATCAATTAATGCAATAGGTCCGTGTTTCATTTCTGCTGCGGGATAGCCCTCGGCATGGATGTAGGAGATTTCCTTCAACTTTAAAGCGCCTTCCAGCGCAACGGGAAAATTTAATCCTCTGCCAAGATAAAGGAAATTATCTGCATTTTTCATATTCCATGCCACCTTTTCAATCTGGGATGTATCTGAAAGAATCGATTTTACCACAGTGTCAAGGCCTGCCAAGGATTCTGCTATTTTTTTTCCATGAATATTGGAAAGCTCCTTCATTCTTCCTAGCAGTAAAGCAAACATATTTAAGACAGTAACCTGTGCTGTGAATGCTTTTGTTGACGCCACACCAATTTCCGGTCCTGCATGAGTATAAATACCATAATCAGTTAACCGAGCAATACTGCTTCCTACCACATTGCAAATTCCCAAAGCTAAAGCGCCATTCTCTTTAGCTTTTTTGATGGCTGCCAATGTATCTGCTGTTTCTCCTGATTGACTGATTGCCAGTAAAACCGTTTTGTTATCAATAATAGATTTACGGTAACGAAATTCAGAGGCATACTCCACATGGACAGGAATCTGTGCATATTCTTCAATTAAATATTTTCCAATGAGTCCCGCATGCCATGACGTTCCGCATGCAGTGATATATAAACGAGAAGCATCCTGAATTCTGTCCATGCAGTCACGGATTCCGCCTAAGTGTGCTGTTCCCTCATCCACTAAAAGTCTTCCCCTCATTGTATCTATGATCGTGTGCTCTTGGTCATAAATTTCTTTGAGCATGTAATGGGGGAAATTGCCCTTTTCAATCTGCTCCACAGTCATATCAAGTTGTGTCACCATTTTAGAAACAACCTTATTCTCATAAATTTTTTTTATTTCATGACCCTTTGGAGAAATAGTGACCATTTCTCCTTCTTCAAGAAAAATGACATTCCGGGTATGTTCGATGATGGGGGAAGCATCGCTGGCAATAAAATATTCATCTTCCCCTACTCCAAGTACAAGGGGGCTTCCATATCGTGCTGCCACAATTATATCCGGATCATCTTTTGATATCACAACAATACCATAGGCACCAATCACTTCCTGAAGGGCTGCTCTAACGGCATCGGGGAAATTCAATCCACCCTTTTTATAAAACGAAGAAATCAGTTGCACCAATACTTCCGAATCCGTTTCACTTACAAATTCAATCCCCTCAATCTCCAATGCTTTCCTAAGAACATCATAGTTTTCAATGATCCCATTGTGAATCAAGGCAATGGATTCTGTATGATCAAGGTGGGGGTGGGCGTTTATATCATTGGGTTCACCGTGAGTTGCCCACCGTGTGTGTGCAATACCGATATTACCTCGTAAAGGTGAGTCCATTAATGCGGTTTCAAGTTGTTTGACTTTTCCCGCTTTTTTAACTAAATCAATGGATCCATCACCGGTCACAGCAATCCCAGCTGAATCGTAACCTCGATATTCCAGTCGCTTTAGTCCATTAATGAGGATGGGGATTGCATCTTTAGTCCCATAGTATCCTACAATTCCACACATATTTAACCTATATCATTATAATTTTTATTTCTTAGAAAGCACTCCTACCAGAATTTAGGTAAAACATCCTAATTCCTGGTAAATCAATTATTTTCTAAATACATATAAGATTTAAATAAGTTCCATTAACAATTATTAAACTTACTCCCATTCAATAGTCCCAGGAGGTTTTGATGTAACATCATATACCACACGATTAATACCGGAAACCTTATTCACAATTTTATTAGAAATCTTAGACAAAATATCTCCATCAAAATGGTACCAATCTGCGGTCATTCCGTCATGACTTGTAACTGCTCTTAGCCCAATCAAATTTTCATAAGTGCGTTTATCTCCCATGACTCCCACAGTTTGAACAGGGATTAGAACACAAAATGCTTGCCAAATCTCATCATAAATTTGTTCTTCTTTCAATATATCTATAAACACCGCATCTGCATCCCTCAAAATATCCAATCTTAGCTGTGTCACTTCACCTATTATTCTTATCGCCAGACCGGGACCAGGAAATGGATGCCGATACGCCATATCATAAGGGATTCCCAACTCAAGCCCTACCTTTCTAACCTCATCCTTAAACAAATTCCTGAGCGGTTCTATAAGTTGAAAATCCATTTTATCAGGTAGACCTCCAACATTATGATGACTTTTTATAACCGCACCATGACTACCAGCTTTGGCAAAACCACTTTCCACCACATCCGGATACAGAGTCCCCTGTGCCAAAAAATCAATTTGTCCTTGTTCTTTTGCAATTCGTTCAAAACTGCGAATAAATTGCTCTCCAATAATTTTTCGTTTCTCCTCCGGGTCAGTCACACCCTGTAATTTTTGCAAAAAATATTCGGACTCATCAAAACAAACCACCTGGAAGGGTAAAATTTTTTTAAGATTACTGATACATTCTTCAGCCTCATTTTTCCGCATGAGACCATGATCAATAAGAATCCCCACTGTCCTACGACCAATTGCCCTCCCAAGCAGTGCCGCCACAACTGTGGAGTCTACTCCACCGCTCACACCCAATAGAACTTTTTTATCTTCAGTTTGTATTTGAATATTTTCAATCTGTTCATCAATAAAATTTCCCGTTGTCCAACTTGATGCACACTGAGTCATGCGAAAAAGGAAATTCCTCAGTATTTGATTTCCAGCTTCCGTGTGAATAACCTCCGGGTGAAATTGTGTGGCAATACGGGTTTCATCTTTGTTTTGTAGAGATGCTATGGCCCCATTAGATGAATGCGAGGTGACCAACCAATCATCCGGAATCCTATCAACTGTATCCATATGGCTCATCCATACTTTCGTCTTTTGTGGAACTTGATAAAAAAGATCGTTAGATTTTTCAATTTTTACTTGGGCAAAACCATATTCACCATAAGCTGAAGATTTTACTTTTCCTCCATAATAATGAACCATGAGTTGAAGACCATAACAAATCCCAAGGATGGGAATTTCAAGCGTAAATATTTTCTGATCATAATTTGGAGCAGTAGTTTCATAAACGCTGGAAGGTCCTCCGGAAAGAATCAATGCCTTTGGCTTCTGTTCCAATATCTCCTGAATGGATGAATCAGGCGAGAGTATTTCAGAAAATATATTGAACTCTCTCACTCTCCTGGCAATCAATTGGGTATACTGAGAGCCAAAATCCAGGATAACAACTCCATTGGAGTGAAGGCTATGCATCAAATCTCCCAGGACTCTAAATCACTCATGAACGATTCATTCGTTAATCTATAGTGAATGGGAGTGACACTTATATATCCATCCTTTAAAGCCCTATTATCCGTATTACCGGATGAATCAGGGTCGATTGATTCTCCTGTCATCCAATAATAAATGTTGCCCCTAGGATCTTCTCGTTTTTCAAATCTATCTTTAAAATAGGCATTTCCCTGAGTTGTAATTCGTATTCCTTTTATCTTTTCATCTGGGATGTCAGGAACATTTACATTTAATAATGTACCTTCTGGTAAACCAAATTTTAGGACTTTTTTTAAGGTGTTTTGAGTAGTATCCATGGCAGATTTAAAATCCTTCGGATGGTGTGAATCAATACTCACCGCTATAGATGGTATCCCAAGAATTGTACCTTCGGTAGCAGCACTAACTGTTCCGGAATAAATCACATTTGTACCCACATTTGCACCATAGTTAATCCCTGAAACAACTAGATCCGGCGGAGATTTTAATATAGACCGAACTGCAATTTTCACACAATCAGCTGGAGTTCCATTCACAGCATACCCACTGAACCCACCTCTACGATTTACATATTTTGTTCTCAATGGATTTGTAATCGTTATGGCGTGTCCCACGGCACTTTTTTCTGTATTGGGAGCCACCACAAGTGCATTCCCAAAATCTTTTACCGCTTCCCACAACCAATAAATTCCATCAGTATAAATTCCATCATCATTAGTAACAAGGATTGTTTTTTCTATCATGTTAATACATTAATCAATTTATAGAGTTCGTTTTTTAATTCAATACGGGGTACAATTCGATCAACAAATCCTTTTTCCATCAAGAATTCCGCCCGCTGAAATCCCGAAGGCAAATCTTCACCAATAGTCTGTTTTATTACGCGAGGACCTGCAAACCCAATCAATGCACCTGGCTCCGCTAAAATAACATCACCCAACATTCCAAAACTGGCGGTTACCCCACCAGTTGTGGGGTCGGTTAGAAGTGAAATATATAGTCCACTAGATTTTGAGAATTGCGCTAATTGAGCGCTGGTGCGCGCCATTTGCATCAAAGATAATGCACCTTCTTGCATCCTTGCCCCTCCTGAGGCACAAATAATTATAAGGGGGACATTATTTTCTTCTGCATAAACGGTAGCCCTTACTACCTTTTCGCCTACCACAATACCCATGCTGCCACCTATGAATTTGAAATTCATTATTCCAAGGATAATTTTTCTGTCAATCAACATTCCATCAAAGCATCGAATTGCATCTAAATGACCAGTTTTTTCCATGGCAGTTTTAAGTTGGTTTTTATATTTTTTCCCTGCTTTAAAATTTAAAGGATCATTTGTTTTGAGGTTTTTGAATAATTCAGTGTACTGTCCTTCATTAAAAAGCAGATTCAAATAGACATCCGATGATACCCGAAAATGATGGTTACAATGATGACAGACCGAATGACGTTTTTCCAACTCTATTTTATACAATATCTCATTGCATGAGGAGCATTTTTCCCATAGCCCACTGGGAATATCTTTCTTTTCACTTTCTTTTAAATTTTGTTCTTTTCGACGAAACCAAGCCATCTCAAAAACTCATATTTGTTTTTTTCATATTTTCAATCTTCGGTAGTTTGTTTCCCGTTTTTGCCATGACAATTGCGTTCTCTCCATCGTGATAATATTTCCTCCGGATATCAATCTGTTCAAACCCAAAATTAGAATATAATTGGTACGCAGGCAGATTAGATTCTCTAACTTCAAGAAATATATATGTTTTTTTATTAAACTGTGATAAAAATTCTGATAAGATTCTTTTACCGTATCCACGGTATTGACATGAAAGCCTGACCGCAATATTAATAATCTGTACCTCATGGTGAACAATATAAGACATGATATATCCAATCATAGAACTTTCATCATCTAAAACCCAGTGACCTGCAGTCGGAGTTACAACAAGTTCATGAGCCAATTGTTCTCTAGACCAGGGACTGAAAAAAACAGACTGTTCAATCTCCCAAATTGCATCAACATCCTCGATAACAGCTTTACGAAACTGCATCTTTACGTTTTGTTATTTTAAATGGTGCAATATAATCCGGAACAAGATTGTAGGGATTATCCAATATAAATTCATTCCATCGTTCATGAGCAAGCATCCCTATCTTCTTTGCTGACGGAATAGCTGGAGAAAATAATACATTTTCATTTTCAGAAATTATGTGTTCTCCACCACAAATAAAAACATCAATATTTTCTTTATTAATCTTTGATTTTAATGTATCCCAATCCCATAAAATCGGACTGCCAACACCGGAAGGGAATGTATCAGTACGATGAAATAACTGTGTGTAAAATAAATTCCTATGTGAATATAGTGCAACTCTATATGAATCGGATTTGGATGAAATACCAGTGGCCATCCCTGTTAATGTTGGAACAGGTACAACGGGCAGATCATGACTAAAGGCCATTCCCTTTGTGAAACTCAACCCAATGCGCAACCCGGTAAAAGAACCCGGTCCAATTGAGACAGCAATTCCATCTAATTCATCCCATTTAAATCCTGATTTTTGCTTTACTTTTTTCACCATTCTTGGCAACTCCTCCGCTGAAGTTCGAGGACATTCCTCTTCAATCAGAGATATACAACATCCTTCTGATATAAAAGCAGTACCGCAAATAAATGTAGCAGTTTCAATTGCCAGAATTTTCATATTTTAAATCCAATTAAGTCAACAACTCGGTGGTTCACGGAATCATCCAATCTAAAATTTATACTAGGACAATATTCAGGAATGATCTCCTCAATCCTATCTGCCCATTCGATTAACGTAATTCCATCTTCTGGATATAAAAACCTTTCTGCATCCATAGAAATGAATTCGGTGTAATCGTTCAGACGATAACAATCCACATGAAATAAAGCACATGATTCTCCATCATATTCACTCACAATTTTGAATGTAGGAGAGGTAACATGTTCTTTGATACCGAGTCCCTTTGCAAATCCTTTTGAAAAAGTAGTTTTTCCAGTACCTAGTTCTCCTCTAAGTCCAATAACAGTCCCAATAGGGATTGTAAATGCCAATTCCATTCCAAAAGCTTCCATAGCATCAGATGATAATATTTTATGTGTTTCTTTTATAAAAACGTTCATTTTCCTTCCAAAATGGCAACCGGAATAAGCATTTCTTCCATAGAGATTCCGCCATGCTGGAAACTATCCTTAATCGTATTTTGATACTTTTTCATCTGATTCGGGTACAGAAAAAAAGCGGAATCTTTTGCAAATAGATAATTGGATTGATGACCCATTTCTGGAAGTTTGTAATCTGAAGGTTTGTGAACTTTTACACTTAATTTTTCATCACAATTTAAATTCCTGCCTACTTTATAACGAACACCGGTTGACGTATTTTTATCTGCTTTAACCATTACACCTTTATGAACACAAATACTACCATGGTCACTTGTGAGAATAATCCTATATCCATTTTCTCCAAGATATTTCATAATATCCAGAAGCCAAGAATTATTGAACCACGATACTACCGCTCGACAAAATGCAGATTCATCACCTACCATTTCCTTCAGTACCGAAGATTCGCTTTGCTTGTGAGCAAGTTGATCCACGAAATTGACTACTACAGCCAACAGGTCAATATTTGAAAATTCACTAATTCGATTTTTAAATTTTGTGCCATGCTCGGCTGACCAGATTTTATGATAATGCAATCCAATATGACTCAGATTATTCCTGTCAAGAAGGTCTCTAAAATAAATTTCTTCATATTGATTCAATCCACTATCTCCAGATTTCATGGTAGCCAATTGTTCTGGATATTTTTTTATTAAATCGTCGAAACACAGACCACTAAAAATTGCATTACGGCTGTAGGGAGTTGCTGTGGGTAGAATGGATACATGAAAATGAATGTCAACATTAAAATATAAAGATAGAGTGGGAAGCATTGCCATAAGCTGATCGGAACGAAGGCAATCCATAACAAGAAAACAAATTTTTTGCTCTATTTCAAGTTCAGGACGAACAAACCTTTCCACCACATCTATCGACATTGGTGGACGGTTATCTGATTTGATCCACCCTGGATAAACCTTTTCAATGAACCGTGAAAACTCGCGATTACAAGTCTGAATCTCCTCATTGACAATGGATTGAAATCCCGGCTCATTATGATCGTCTAACTCCAATTGCCAATAAACCAACTGTTGATATAAATCCCACCATTCTTCCACAGTAAATTGGTCTTTCTGTATCCTGCTAATCTTTTGATATTCTTTAAGAAAATCACGAGTTGTCTTTTCTTCCTGAATTTGTCCGGATTCAAGTACCTGTTTTATCGCCATAAAAACCTGACTAGGATTTACAGGTTTGATGAGAAACTGTGTCACCTTTTCTGAGATCGCTTCGTTCATCAAAGATTCCTCTTCAGATTTCGTTACCATAATCACTGGTAACGCTAAATCGATCAATTTCAACTTCCGCAATGTGTCAATTCCATCCATTCCGGGCATGTACTGGTCTATCAGTGCCAATTGAATATCTCTATTTTTCACCAAGTTCAGACCATCAACTCCATTAGAAGCTGTTTCAATCTCGAAGCCTTTTTCTTCCAAAAATAATATATGGGGTTTTAGGTGTTCGATCTCATCGTCCACCCAGAGAATTTTACCGCGAGTTTTCATGATAAATGATGTATTGGAAAATACGGTATCGGAGAAATACTGATTAAGGGGTAATTCGAGACATGCTAATCAGAAAAATGACTACAACAGTTATTCATACTTGTTTGTTTTCCGCCTGTACTAACTGCTTTATATTATTTAGATGTAAGAGTCCAAGAACCATCCCAGTCGTCCCCAGGAGGATTTTTCATATAAAACTCACAGCGGGGGATGTAGATTCGACTTGGATTGGTTTTACGACCTGGGAACATATCTTCTAATTTATCGGAGGCCTTGAATGCTTCGACAGCTCTTTTCCATTTCTGTTCTTTATAAAGTCCGAGAGCCTCATGATATGCATCTAATATTTTATCATATCCATCTGGCATATTTCCTGCTTCTGCAATTAATTCAAATACCTGAGCCGGTTCCGTCTTTCCCATGACAACTACATAATCCAAGTCACGCCAAATAAATTTATCTTTGCATACTTTATATGTTTCCTCTGCAACCTGAATATAAATACCATACTGCTTTGCAGATGACTCCAATCTCGCTGCAAGATTTACCGTATCACCCATCATTGTGTAGTTCATTCGCATGGCTGATCCCATATTTCCTGTTACCATTTGTCCTGAGGTGATACCTATTCGGTTCTGCATATTGTGAACTATCTCAGGCCAACGATCTCCTTCTGAACGCCATTTATTCCTAAGTTTGTCAAGGCTATTCTGCATTCTCACTGCCGTTAAACATGCTCGATATTCATGGTCATCAACGGGTACAGGAGCACCATAAAATGCCACAATTGCATCACCAATGTACTTATCCAGTGTTCCTCTTTCTTCAAGAAGGATATTTGTCATATCCGTAAGATATTCTACCAAAAGTTCAACCAAATCAGGTGCGGATAATATTTCCGAAAAAGCCGAAAAGCTTTGAATATCGGTGAAAAATGCAGTATGATATCCTTCGTCACCTCCCAATTTTGGTTCTTGATTTTCTTCAAACATCTGGTCAATAAGATCGGGTGAGATATAGGTTCCAAATGTACTTTTCAAGAATCGTTTATCTTTCTGTTCATTAATAAATTGATATATAATATTGCTTGA
>Ga0187827_10004603_pt1:15000-16869 | contig 16869 bp, 12 predicted proteins | sample ETNtaG_39_FD_167969 | JGI IMG/M metagenome (GOLD analysis project Ga0187827, IMG submission 167969) | Marine microbial and viral communities from oxygen minimum zone, Eastern Pacific Ocean - ETNP2014_SV_150_PacBio MetaG (Illumina Assembly) | ecosystem: Environmental > Aquatic >...
GTTCGAACCGACGACCTCCTGGATGCAAACCAGGCGCTCTCCCAACTGAGCTATAGCCCCAATTTCAGAACCTCAGCTCAACCGTGGGCCTGCGTGGACTCGAACCACGGACCTCATCCTTATCAGGGATGCGCTCTAACCACCTGAGCTACAAGCCCCTATCATCAGAAGTGAAACTCAATTCCTTTTATTTCTAAAATACAATAGATATCTCTACTTCCTAAATGGTTTGGTATGCGTGGGCTGTCAATCAAGTTCGACCTTCTCCCACCTTTCGATGGGATGCTCCTTAGAAAGGAGGTGATCCAGCCGCACCTTCCGGTACGGCTACCTTGTTACGACTTCGCCCCAGTTACCAGCCTTACCTTAGACGGTTCCCTCCCGAAGGTTAGGCCACCGGCTTTGGGTACTGCTGACTTCCATGGCGTGACGGGCGGTGTGTACAAGACCCGGGAACGTATTCACCGCGCCATGCTGATGCGCGATTACTAGCGATTCCTCCTTCATGAAGTCGAGTTGCAGACTTCAATCTGAACTGGGGCCAGTTTTTTGGGATTGGCTCCCCCTCGCGGGTTGGCGACCCTTTGTACTGACCATTGTAACACGTGTGTAGCCCTGGACATAAGGGACATACTGACTTGACATCATCCCCACCTTCCTCCTGGTTATCCCAGGCAGTCTCCTTAGAGTCCCCACCATAATGTGCTGGCAACTAAGGACAAGGGTTGCGCTCGTTGCGGGACTTAACCCAACATCTCACGACACGAGCTGACGACAGCCATGCATCACCTGTGACCGTGTCTTTGAGCAAGCTCGCAGAAAGTTCCGCTTTCACGGAACGGTCACGGACATGTCAAGCCCAGGTAAGGTTCTTCGCGTTGCATCGAATTAAACCACATGTTCCACCGCTTGTGCGGGTCCCCGTCAATTCCTTTGAGTTTCAACCTTGCGGTCGTAGTCCCCAGGCGGAGCACTTAATGTGTTAACTCCGGCGCCGAAAGGGTCGAATCTTCCGACACCAAGTGCTCATCGTTTACGGCGTGGACTACCAGGGTATCTAATCCTGTTTGCTCCCCACGCTTTCGTGCTTCAGCGTCAGTTTTGGACCAGAAAGCTGCCTTCGCTTTCGGTGTTCCTCCTGATATCTACGCATGTCACCGCTACACCAGGAATTCCGCTTTCCTCTTCCAAACTCTATCTATGCAGTTTTGTTTGCAGATCATCGGTTAAGCCGATGGATTTAACAAACAACTTACGTAGACGCCTACGCACCCTTTACGCCCAGTAATTCCGGACAACGCTTGCACCCCTAGTATTACCGCGGCTGCTGGCACTAAGTTAGCCGGTGCTTTCTTATGAGGTACCGTCAAATCCTGATATTATTTACATCAGGACTGTTCTTCCCTCATGACAGATCTTTACACTCCGAAAAGCTTCATCAATCACGCGGCGTTGCTGCGTCAGGCTTTCGCCCATTGCGCAATATTCCCCACTGCTGCCTCCCGTAGGAGTCTGGGCCGTATCTCAATCCCAGTGTGGCTGATCATCCTCTCAAACCAGCTACCGATCATTGCCTTGGTAAGCCATTACCTTACCAACTAGCTAATCGGACGCAGGCCCATCCCAAAGTGCGACCCGAAGGCCGCTTTAACAACAATGTCCCGAAGGACCCGCTGCATTATCCGGTATTAGCTCCGATTTCTCGGGGTTATCCCAGTCTCTAGGGCAGGTTACCTACGTGTTACTCACCCGTTCGCCAGTTTACTTATTTTCCGAAGAAAATGTTCTCCTTGACTTGCATGTGTTAAGCACGCCGCCAGCGTTCGTCCTGAGCCAGGATCAAACTCTCCATTGTATGAGTTTAATGTA
>Ga0187827_10004605_pt1 | contig 16863 bp, 18 predicted proteins | sample ETNtaG_39_FD_167969 | JGI IMG/M metagenome (GOLD analysis project Ga0187827, IMG submission 167969) | Marine microbial and viral communities from oxygen minimum zone, Eastern Pacific Ocean - ETNP2014_SV_150_PacBio MetaG (Illumina Assembly) | ecosystem: Environmental > Aquatic > Marine > Hypoxic...
TAATTTCGGCCTCATCCAAAGCTCTATCCATAGCGTCTCGTGTTGCGGGGAATGATGTAATGGAAGGGCGCTCGGCAATGCTAAGAGTATCCGTGCTCACTTGGGAAGCTTTGATCTTGATAGGGGACTCATTGGTTGAAGATAGGATGACTGCAGAAGCTCCGTCAGAAATTGGTGAGCAGTCCAGTAAGCACAAAGGGTCTGCAATTGATGGACTTTGTGAAATTTTTTCCTCAGGAATTGCATTTCTAAACTGTGCATTCGGATTTTTCGCGGCATTTGCGTGATGTTTGGCACTAACCTTATTAAGTTTCTCTCTCGTTAGTCCGTATTCATGCATATATCTGTTTGTGATCAGTCCGAAGATTCCAGGAAAGGTCAGGCCTGTCGGAATATCCTTCTCGGCATCAGCTGCCCCCATTAAGCTTAAAGAAATTTCTTCGGATGAAACGTCGGTCATCTTCTCGACCCCTATTACCAATACATTTTCTGCTCTTCCGCTTTCAAGCAGACTTATTGCGGTGTGAACTGCAACGGATCCTGATGCGCAGGCAGCTTCGGTTCTAAGTGCAGGAGGACGATGGGGAAGTAATGCGGATGCCATTGCGCCTAAATGAGCTTGATCGTTAGTTCTTTCGCCAAGCATGTTAGAAACAATGATGAAATCGATATCAAGTGCGGTCAGATCCGAGTTATCGATGGCAGAAGTTACTGCTTCGCCCATCAAGTCCTTTAGGCTTTTGTCCCAATGCTCGCCAAAAGGCGTTTGGCCTGTACCTACAATAAACACATCCTGGTTCATATTTGTGAGTATCCTACTAAAAGGAAACAGAAGAAGCAAAATAGAGGAAACAGAAGAAACAAAAGAAACAGAGGAAACAGAGGATTTGTTAATAAATCAGTTAATAAAGGCACACTCAGTTTACTCTTCTGTTTCCTCTTAATCCTCTGGTTCTTCTGTTTCCTAGGAGGTGCATTTCAGATATTCGCCATAACTAATATATTCATTATTTCTTGTATCTGAAGGGAGGGGTATTCCGTCTTTGAGCATTGTAAACACAAATGCATCGGATCCTGCTCCTGATCCATAGCTTACAAGCAGTATTTTCTCATTCTTTTTTGCATTCTGAAGGACATTAATCAGTCCCAAAAGGGAGCAAGCTGAATATGTGTTTCCAATTTCGGGAACTATAAAACCGTGCTTCATTTGTTCTTTGTTCAGATTAAACTTTTTAGCAACTTTTGATGGGAATTTTGCATTTGGCATGTGAAAGATTGCGTGATCAATGTCAGAAACCTTAAGTTCAGAAACTTCCAAAATCCCTTTAAGTGCTTCTTCAACGTGGCGGAAGTAAGCGGGTTCGCCTGTAAACCTTCCGGCGTGCTCCGGATACTTCTTATCAGACGCTCTCCAGAAGTCCGGAGTGTCTGTTGTAAAGCTCAGAGTCTTTTCGAGTCTGCAAATGGCATTTTTGTCATTCTCAGGACCGATAATTATTGCACCGGCACCTGCGGCCGCTGTGTACTCAAGCGCATCACCGGGTTTGCCTTGTGCTGTGTCTGAGCCGATTGCAAGTCCGTACTCTATCTGACCTGACCTGACCATGCTGTCCACAATCTGCATTCCGGCTGTTCCTGCTTTGCATGCAAACTCCAGGTCAGCACAATGTGAAAACGAATGGCACTCAAGAGCAGAGGCAACCATTCCACTTGTTGGTTTAACTGCGTACGGGTGACTCTCAGATCCTACAAAAACTGCGGAGATCTGACTCGATTTTAATTCGGATGTATCCAATGCAACTCGTCCGGCCTCAACTGCCATCGTAAATGCATCTTCCCCGTGGTCAGGAACAGTTTTTTCCGTCACACCCAGTCCTTTTATGTACGAAGCAGGATCTTGGTTATGACTTTTCGCAATCTCTTCAGTTTTAATTCTCTTTGAAGGGATGTATTGGCCGAAACTGATTATTGCACTGTGTGTCACGAGATAATTTTATAGGAAAACAGACACATAAAAACAAAAAAGAATAATAAAAAGGCCCCGCCTCCACCGGTGAGGCGGAGGAGGGGTGACAATCGAACAGAGAAAAAATCAAAGCAGAGGAGTGAGGAGGAGACGATCAGTCGATGCTGGGAATTTCAACCAGCGGTTTTTCTCCCGGAGGCACTCCTTCCTTGGTTGTCAGGTCGAGCGCTTCTATCCTATCGTTGAAGCTTTCGATCCTATTGTTCAGATTCATTTTCGTGTCCAGCAGGAGGGTGAGTGCCTTCACGTTGCGCAGGCCTTCAGACTCATCCGCGGGAGGTTTCGAGGCAGAATCCCACTCCACCAGACATTTCTCGATATCATCCATGATATCTTCGCGTTCGTCTTCATGCTGATAGAACACGACCATGCCCGCGTAGAGTTTGACCTTCTCCTCGAGCTCCTGGTTTCGTTCATTCTTGGCGTCCTGAGCACCCAGTAGGTATGCAGCAGCCGCCGTGACAACGAGAACGACAATGTAGCTAGCAAGTTTTTTCATCTCGGACTCCTGGGTTTGAGACTCACTTGGAAACGGCAATACTCGGCACAATTGATGCAGAAAATTGCCGCTTCCGGTTATCTGTTCGATGTATAAATGATCACATTCTCAATGCGAGAATGACTGAAGAATTATAGCTTAAAATTGGTGATTGTCAATAATACTTTACCTTCCAAGCTTTCCATGTGCCTTAGCCAAGGTATGCGTTGCTTGAGCAGCTAAGAGTGATATTTCGCCTGCCAGAACGGCAGCTCCTACAATCTCGGCCAGTTGTCTGGCCTTCGACAATCGACAATCGACAATCGACTTGAGAATAAGATCAAGACATTGTTTTTGAGCAGGTAACTGAGTTCCTCCACCTCGCACTCCAATAAGTATTGCAGGACAACGGACTCTTATGTTGATTGTTGATTGTTGAGAGTCCGCCTTGGCGGACGTGTCGATTGTCGTATCAGTCAACGAGCCTTCAACAACATGCGCAGAGTCTTGACCGGTTGCAAGGTACAAGGCGGAGATGATGTTGGTGGCGTGAAGGTTTGAACCAAGTGCTCCGGCTAACTTTGATCCGACATCAAGTTTGGCATGGGCAGTTTTTGTGAGTGACTCAGAATCAGACTTCAAAACTTCTCTGATGACATCTTCGGAAAGCTCAGCTTCCGCAATTACTTCGTAACCTCTACCCAAGTCGTGTGTTCTTTTACTTGGTTTTTTATCCGAGTCTACATTTCCTGCAACTGTTACGAACTCAAGTCCTTCAATATTAGACTGCAACCATTCTCCAATTGCTTGCGCCGCGATTGTCACCATGTTCATTCCCATTGCTTCGTCTGTATCGCAGTTAATTGTCAGAAAAATATGATCATCAGCTTCATCAATGCAAAAACTAATTATCTTAAGGTGGTTACTGGTACTTTCTCCGATCTGTTTCCATTTCGATTCTAGTTTTTGTAACGAATTGACAATTGACAATTGACAATTGACAATTCGGAAAGCCAAAGAGCGAGTTATTCCGTGATATGTCGATGAAGTTTTTACGCCACCAGCTAAGTTCAAGGCTTTACATCCTCTATTAACGCTTGCGACAAGTGCACCTTCAGTTGTTGCAAGGGGAAGATGGATATCAGCAGTCTTGCCTGAAGAGAATTGAACGTTAAGAGGTCCTGCAAGACCGACCGGAATCGGAACGTGCCCGAACATTTGCTCACAGTTCTTCTCTTCAGCGTTTCCAAGCTTACTGGGGTCAACAGATAATGCTCCTAAATCCGCTCCTAGCTCTCTTTCTATGGTCTTGCGTCGTTCGTCGCAACGGTCGAAGGAATTTAAGCCTGTTGGCAGAGTTCTAAGGTCCATAGATTGTATGTACATTGTACATACAGTGCCTGCCTGCCGGCAGGCAGGTATATACAACGAATAAAAGCTTAAGCAACGGTAGCACTTCGACTGCGCTCAGTGTGAACTAATTCCTTAATGATCTTTGCTCCCGCACCGGTCTTTGCTTCAAACACTTTGCATCCTTCCTGCGCGTAGGCAAACTCACGAACTCGGTCGACTGACTCATCGGTACAAATCAACTGAACAGTTGGTCCTGCATCCATTGTGTAAAAAACGGGGAGATGCTCAGCATTTCTAAGTTCAATTATCCCTTCTGTGATGCGATGAGTGTCGTCAGTTAAGTAATGAAGCGCAGGAGTTGAGGTTTGCATCACCATATGCATGTCCAGAACGTCTTCTTCGCAAACGTATGTAAGTTTTTCGAAATCTTTTGCGAGCACCGCATCGATGCACTCCTTTTGTCTGCAGTTCATGATGGCATCAACACGGTCTTTGTAGTGAGGACTACTGTGTGCAGTTGGATGGCCTTCTGTTGAACCGATTTTTTTCTCGATCATTGTTGGAACAACAATAATGTCATGCAGGGGCCAATGATTCTCATCTGCAAATTGCTTTCCGTATGCACTGTCGATTTCTTCTCCTTCGCCTGCAACAAGTGCAACAAATCCTCCGTGCACACTTCGCCCTGCGGAACCGGATCCAAGTCTTCCAATAACACTAGCTTGGTCGTCAGTGAGTTCGATAGTTTCTGCAATCAAACCTTGTATTGCTTTTGCGAGACAGCTGAAGACTGCGGATGAAGAAGCAAGACCTACGGCAGATGGAATATTTGATCTGACTGTAATATTACATGATGCAGGAATAGCGTCAGGTGCTTCAAGCTTGGCCAGATACGTCTTTACGTTTTCCAGAGTCTTTCCAAACCGAGCCACGTGCTTCTCTCCAAGAATCTTTTCTGTGCCATCTGGATTAAAGGAATGCACAACAAGCTCAGGCGAATGATCAATATCAATCTCTACATTTGGACCGTCCAAACTCATAGAGAATGAATCGGCCATTGGAATTCTAAGCGGATCATTTCGGTTTCCCCAGTACTTAATCCATGCGGAGTTGGGGGAGGAGGATGCTGTGATCATAATTGAGAATGGAAAATGGATAATTGAGAATGATTTCTTATACTTGGATATATTTTAACTGGTGTTTGTCTAGTATTACTTGAAAAATCTCAGGTTTTTTGGTGATAGCCAATACCATTCCTCCTCCTCCGGTCCTTCCTCCGGCTCCCAAAACCTTGGATGCACCTCCGGATGATTCAATTTCTTCGATCAGACTCTGTACTTCTGGTGGAACGATTTCAAGAATTAGTTGTGATTGATAATTATCTTTAATAATTGATTCAAAATCATCTTTGTCGATAAGTCTTTGTGTGCACGCTCCAATTTCTTCCAGCGCTTTGTATATATCCGGCTCAGATGAACGACGATTATCAACAAATTCAATCAATTCACTCGTCGTTTCATTTGGCTTTCCTGTATCAATCAAAATCGCATCCTTAAGTATGTCATTGGGCAACTCAATTGGTTTACATCCCTCATCTTTCTTATAAAGGATAGGAGAGTCTTCCCAAATTACATTGAAATCGATTCCGCTGTTGTGGGGACTTAAGCCTTTTTCAATTGCGAGAGCTTCGGATCGGCAATCTTCACCGAGTAGGCATCTGCTGACTGCAATTACAAGAGAAGTCGATGAACCCATACCTTTCCCAAGAGGAATTTGGTTCGATATTGTCAGGTGTCCCTCCAAAATCTTGCCTTTGAACTTCTGAATTTGGCTTAGAATATCTCTTAAATAGGCATCCCAATGGCGATCTCCTTTAATGCCTTCCCACTCAATCTCAATTTCCTCACAATTTCTATCTTCTTCAAATTCGGTCTTCATTCTTGGCAAAGAGGGGACTGCGATTCCGGGATATCCGAATACAACTGCATACTCGCCAGCAAGAATTATCTTTCCCGGAGCTGAACCGGTAGTTTTCATTCTCCAAATCGGCGGTTTCGGTCAGAAAAATTGTCAACAGCGACTTGGAGATCGTCAATAGAAAAGTCAGGGAACAATTTATCCTCAAAAATCCACTCTGCGTATGCCGCCTGCCACATGAAGAAGTTAGAAGTTCGTTTTTCGCCGGAAGTTCGGATGATAATATCAATGTCAGGCAGTTCTGGGTGATCAAGATTTTCCTTCAGTGGAGATTCAGGGGAAATTTTTCTTGCAGCTCTCTCAATTTCATCTTTTCCTCCGTAATCAACTGCAAGATGAAGTGTGAAATCAGTTTGGTCAGAAGTTTTTTCCTCTGCCTCCTTTATAAGCTCTGCTAAAGAAGAGGGGATTCGATCTTTTCTTCCGGAATGGCAAAACTTAGTCTTGTTTTCGATGAAGTTTTCTTGTTCTTTCCTCAAATAATCCTCGAGCATCTTCATGAGCATTTCAATCTCTTGTCTTTCGCGCTTCCAGTTCTCGGTCGAGAAGCACCAAACAGTCAGAACAGAAATTCTCTCGTCGTTTCTGCACCACTCAGTTAGTGCTTTGAAGTTTTCAATAGCCTGCTCATGCCCTTTCCAGGGATTTAGACTGCGCGATTTTGCCCAGCGCCTATTACCGTCAGGAATAATGCCTAAATGGATTGCATTATCATTATTCATTGATCAGTTTCGAGTATATGTTTTAAGGCTAAGGGTAACCATGGACTGTAATTTTCATTATGTTCATCAATATCCTTCATAAGTTCATCTATATTTATCCATTTGGCCTCCTCAACTTCTTCTGGATCCAATTTAAACTCAATATCCCCATCAACTTCTCCTACAAATATTGTGTCGTATTCATACTCGGCCCCTTTGCCCTTAGGATCTTTTGCCTGATATACAAAGGAGGAGCACTCAGTTAGATCACAAGTAAAGCCACATTCTTCCTCAAGCCTTTTTTCAGCTTGGATCTCTAGATCTTCCTTTTCCTGGAAGTGAGAACAACATGTATTTGCCCACAATCCGCCGAATAGTTTCCGATCGGATCTTTTCTGTATCAGTAATTGCTTCCAATTATCTCTAAATATGAATATAGAGAATGCTCTATGTAATTTACCATCACCTTCGTGAGCAATTTGTCTGTCACAGGCCTCTAGGATGTTTCCATCAGCATCACAAAGCAGAACATGTCGCATAAGCATACTGTCAATTGTCAATTGTCAATTGTCAATTGTATAACGAAGCAAGTTTGCTTTTACGTACAGGTCTGTATAATCAGCGCCATATGGAAAACTATGCTGACATCCTGACCAAATCTATTGGTCCAAACACCATTCAATCTATGCTGATAGCGATTATCACTTTTATCGTTGTTTACATAGCTCTTACGATTTTTTGGAAGGTTTTGCTTAAACGTTTACGTATAATAGCTAAGAAAACGCAGATGAAGGCTGATGATGTAGTTCTGGATGTATTGGAAGGAGTTGGGCAATTATTTTATATAGCAATCGCTCTTTTTGTTTCGGTTCAGTCTCTTGCTCTTTCGCCTGCAGTAGGGACTATTATCAAAGCAGTATTTCTGATTGCTGTTGTTTCCGAGATAATAAAACTTGCAGATCGAGTGATACATTACTCCTTGGTAAAGGGTATGCAGTCTAAGAATAGGGATATGAGTGCATCGGAAGAGGCGAAGATATCGGGTGTCTTTTCAATTTTTATTAAGTTTGGATTATGGTCAATTGGTTCGCTTCTGATATTAAGCAACTTAGGTTTCGATGTTACATCGCTGATCGCAGGCTTAGGTATTGGAGGCTTGGCGATTTCGCTTGCGCTTCAAAATGTTCTGGGAGATATGTTCAGTTCACTATCGATTGCAGTTGATAAGCCGTTTCAGGAAGGGGACTTTATCGTGGTTGGAGATAACAAAGGAACGGTTAAACATGTTGGTATCAAAACCACTAGGCTTGAAGCTTTGGAAGGAGAAGAGATTGTTATTTCCAATACGGAACTTACAACTGCGCGTGTACAGAACTATAGAAAGCTCAAAAAAAGAAGGGTTGTATTCACTGTGGGAGTTGAATATGGAACTCCAACCGAAAAACTCGAGAAGATTCCGAATATTATTAAGCAATGCATCAAAAGTGCGGGAAAAACGGAATTTGATCGCTGCCACTTTGTTGAGTTTGGAGATTCAAACTTAAATTACGAGATTGTTTACTACATAGAATCCAAGGAATACATCGATTATGTTGATGCACAACAAAAGATGAACATTTCGATTTTGAATGAGTTTGCACAAGAGGGGATCGAGATGGCGTTCCCGACGAGGACTGTTCACGTAGTAAAGTAAATGCCTTCATCGAATGAATTTTGGGCTTTTCCGATAGAAAAGCTTAGTGAAAACTTAGAGAAGAACCTAAAGAAGGATATGCAAGAGTCCTCCGGTGTGTCGCTTGTGATTGGATGCCCGTTTCCTGCGTCAGTTTTGGATAAGTTCAAGGAACTTAAAGAAAAAGTCGGGTCAGATATCGATATAAAGTGGAGGAAAGATGCTTCCGCATTTCACGTGACTGTTTACGGGCTTGTCATACCTTCCGAATATCGTGGAGAGGAGTCTTGGCATGCGATGGAGGAAAAAGTACCTGAGCTCATAGAGATATTTAATGAATTCAAGGGATTTGGACTTAGTATTCAGGGAATATCTATACTTGGGATGGGGGCAGTCGCACTAAATGTATCCGACTCGCCGGAACTTCAAAGGTTTCGTGGGAAGATTGGTCAGCTCACGGGTGTAAGCCCTCTAAAGTTTGGCGGGAAAACCATTAAATGCATTATTGGAAGAGTAAATAAGATTGATGAAGAGGGGAGAGAGAAGCTTAGAAACATTTGCGAGGAGCTAAAGAGCTTTGAAGTTGGAACTTTGAAAGTAGATAGCCTAAAGATGGTGCATTACAAACATAGGTTTTTGGATAAAGTGACTGATCAGGTCGTTATCTAATTTTCGGCGTTTTTCTAGAAAAGTGTGCGAACTCAGGCGGGGGATGCTACCTTAAAGGGCCTTTTTTGTAAATCATTAAAAACGCTAAATTTTGTACACTAGAGCCTGTAAGAGCCTAAATCCGGTTTCAGAAAGACCCAAGGGCATTGAGAAATGGGGTCAAATTTGTTATAATATTGGTGTCTTCAATGATTAATTAATTTATTTTATTTATGAATTGTTGACTCGTCCTCCCCAATTTATTTGGGAAGAACTAGCAAAGTAGCCATCCTCACGGTTGGCTATTTTGCTATCTACCCATGTTTTTGTATGTTGGATTTTTGTTGAGTTCTTATTCGACCTCACCCCCGGCCCCTCTCCTGTGAGCAGGAGAGGGGAGCTTTGCAATTGGCATAGTTCCCCCTCTCCTCAGCAGAGGAGAGGGGGTTAGGGGGTGAGGTCAGGATGAGGGTTTATTATGTAATCTCCCTCACAGATACAAATTTAGTCAGACAGTATCATTGCAGTTGCAATGCAAGTCGCATACACAGCATCAGATTTATCGGTGGGTAGATTGTTGAGTGATAGCCCCTCACCCTACCCTCTCCCCCTTCTGAGGGGGAGAGGAGATATGGAAAAATGGCAGTATATTTGTTCTCTTTCTTTGCATTATGCGTGACACATCAAGTAATTCTTTATATTATTTCACTGTGCCCCGCCCACCACTTTGGTATCTGAAGAGTGTTGAACTCTTCACTGGAATAAGCGAGGAGGAAATGCACGAATTGGTGTCCGGCGTTATAGATAAGCAGATGGATAAGAAAGAGTTTATCTACACTCCCCAGGATCTTGTGGAGAATGTTTATGTACTCAAAGAAGGAGAGGTGACACTATACAAGTCGGTCGACGGCAAAAGAGTAGTTCTAGATATCCTCAAGCCAGGTTCAGTCTTTGGAAATATTGGATTCGATGCGGAAGGGTCAGACAGACATTATGCCGAGATTACAGAGAAGGCATACATCTGTACGCTTCCATCCAGTTACTTTCTTCAAATTCTAAAAAAGCGTCCCGAGGTTGCACTCAGGGCTCTGAAAGTTCTAAGCAAACGCTTGTCCCAATATGAAGCGCAAATAAAAGCACTCTCTACTCTTCAGGCAAAGGATAGGATCCTTGCAACAGTCAGACTCGTCAATCAGAAAGACTCCGAAAGCATTCTGCCAGACGTACTCAAACGTCCAACTAAGATAACACATGAAAAGCTTGGGAATATGACTGGGCTCACGCGCGAAACAGTTACCAAGCAATTAAATGAATTAGAGAAAGCCGGAATGATCCGCATCAATCGCAAGCAAATTCACCTGACTGAAAGCGGGGTCAGGGAAGTTATGGAGATTGGGTAATTGATTATTAAGTCAAAGATTATCTAAGCGATGTGAAAAGGATCACAGAAAAGTGCATTTAAGAGTATTATCTTGAGGACATGGAAAGACGATCGATCATAATTGTGCTGGTTATACTGATTATCCCCGGAGTGTTAGTCGCTCGTGACTGGGATGATATTAAATTACGTCTGACTAGAATTTGGGGCCTTGGAACCATAGAAAACAATCCTCTGCTTCCGAGTTTGGATAAAGATCTTAAGTCAGTTGAAAAAAATAATTCCAGAATAGATTTGGATGACTTACTTTCCGGAGGCCCTCCAAAAGACGGCATACCTTCGGTTGACGATCCAAAATTCGAGTCAGCTAAGGATTCTCCATTCGAAGACGACGAATTAATACTTGGAGTTGTAATCAATGATGAAGCCAAAGCTTATCCTTATGGAATCTTAAACTAGCACGAGATTGTTAACGACGAAGTCGGAGGAATACCAGTTAGCATCACGTATTGTCCGCTCTGTGATACGGGAATCGTTTATGATCGCAGTCTAAAAGGTCAGGCAACTACCTTCGGAGTCAGCGGTAAGCTATTCCAATCATGCTTGGTAATGTACGACAGAGCCTCGGATACTCTTTGGAGCCAGCCGTGGGGGATGGGAGTAGTTGGTGAACAAGTTAATGAAGAACTTAAGCGATATCCTGCAACCAGAACTACTCTCGGTTCTTGGGTCAAAGAGAATCCAAACACAATGGTCATGACAATTGATACGGGACATGATCGTGATTACTTCAGATACCCATACGGAACTTACTACACCAATGATGATTTGATATTCCCGGTAAGAAACTCAGAAAAAGTTCAGGGCCAAATAAAAGATATTGTTTCTTATTACTGGGAACAGAATTCCCAAACTCCAGTTAATGAGTTTTCTGGAATACATTTGGGAATAAGATGGAAAGATGTTGAGGAGCTGGGAAGTTTAGTTAAAAAAATAGGAGATCGAACAGTTGCAGTGCGATGGGATGATGAGCTTCAATCAGTTAGAATGTACGAAGAAAACAATGAGCTTCCAGCTTCAGCCGCATTTTCATTTGTTTACCCCGCATTCTTCCAATGAAAACCAAAGCAATCCTCAAAATCATCAGCGCTCCGGTAGTCTTCGCGTCCTTGTGCTGTTTAAGTCCGGTAATCTTAGTTTTGGTCGGAGTGAGCACCGTCAGCTTCGCAAGCTCACTTGCAGATACTCTTTATGGCACTTACAAATGGGTATTTAGATCGATTGGATTGTTAGCTTTGATTGCGAGCCTTGTTATCTACTTCAGGCACAAAGGAGTATGTACTTTAGATCAAGCCAAAAGACGTAAGAATGAAATTATCAATACAGCCCTCGTAACTCTGCTTGTCGGAATAATTGGCTACGTCATCTTTTTGTATGGAGTAGTGGAGATAATCGGAGTATCTTTGGGTATTTGGGGGTGAATAAAAACTAGACCGATACCTTTTCTAGTTTTGCCTGATGTTTTCCAAGCATAACTATTGAAGCATCCAGGTCTTCTTGAATAGCTTGTCTGTGTTTTCTGGCATCTTCAAATCCTCGATCCACTTTCTTTTCTAGGGTATCTATTTTTCCATTAAGCTCAAATTTAACCTCCTTAAGCTCAGATTTAATGTCTAGTATGAGTTCTAGTAACTCAGCTTTCATACCTTGCATATGTTCCAGAAGCACTTTGTTGGTTATGTCATCTGCCATGGATCGTGAAGTCTAGTGTTTGTTTAGCAAATACTCAAGTAATATCTTTTAAGTAAGTGCTTTTCAAATTAACAGGATATTTGTACAATTCTTCCACCTTATGCGGGCGTCGTATAATGGTTATTACCCTAGGTTTCCAACCTAGAGACGGCGGTTCGATTCCGCTCGCCCGCTCCAACAAGATTCAACACTCCGAATAACGTCAGATTCTACTTCACTTAGCGGTTTTGCGAGGGTTTTTCTCAGTTGTATATCACCCAGAATGGACTGTGTCTCCTTCATGCACTCAGTAAACGAGGAATATGGCTCTCTGACGCGGAAATCTAGCTCTCCATCTATCAGTTGTATAACCTGACCGATGCGGTGCAGGATTTCCAGCCTCTTGTCTCTGCCACTCTCCGCAAAACGCTCTTTGAGTTTTAGTGTGAAGTTGAGTTCATCCACAATGTCATCTGTCCACTGCTTGGCAGAAGCATCAAAGTCATCCACAAGATTTTTGAGTCTCTGCTGTTCTGTTCGTAGCTTTTTCAGCTTCTCAGTGAAGATCTCCTCAGGCAGCCTTGTTGTCTCACTAAGCTGACGATCTACAAGCGTATCAATCTTCTTAACGGTTTCCTTATAGCTCCCCTGATTGTTGTTCAGTACAGCTTCCAATACGCTTCCTGACGGACACGGTCCAGGTATTGCAGCTCAGTCTCCACCGCTTCCTGCGGTTGGTCTTTCTTGATGAGGGCAAGTGTAGAAGGCACTTCCAAATTGTATCTAAATTCTTAGGAGAGGTGTCTCATGGACAGAAACTCCTAGGAAAAGGAATTGTACGGTCTCCACGTATCAATTTACCTCTGAATGGCTCCTTGAAGCTGCATTGAGCAGTCCTGACGCATAGAGCATCCTCCTTGAAGCACCATCAAGCTCTGGTATAAGTTTCTCCAAAGCTGGATCAAATTTTTTCCAATCAAACTCAGCATTCTCTTTGTCTCCCTCGGTGGCAGCAAACTTAGCTCTCTGCCAGCTATCTGTTATCTGACTGTCCACTTGCCCCGTATGAGCACCGCTTAGTATCCCTAACTTACTCGCTAATGCGTGGGTTTGATGTGTGACATCAAACGAATCTCCCCAAGCCCACATTCCTCCTGATTTGACCGAAAACCCCTTTTCTGAAATAGCATGATTGGTTGCAATGCGGCTTATATGTCCAACCAACTTAGCACCTACCTCCTCAGCCAGCTCATTTGCAGCTTTTGATACTGCACTGTCTTGATCGCCACTTGTTACACAATCTTTCATTCCAGCCTCAACGAGGAGGTCTTGTAACACCTCACTGATAGAAGGCACATCATCAGAGCTTTCATCACCTATGCAATCAATCAATTTTAGTAAAATCGCAGGTGTGTGCTGCCTATTTGAATCGTCATAAAAATAGTCTCCGAGATGCTGTGTCGCAGCTTCACAATCAAAGTCATCTCTGGCTTTACCAAAGTCTAATTGGAAGTAATCAAAGACTGTACTCTCAATATCACGATCAAGAGCACCTTCCTCACGACCATGAGTTAGCATTTCCCTTGTTTCCTTCAAATCTCTGAGGCCGAAACCCTCTGATTTGAATTCCACAGTATCACCTTTACTCTGAAAGAGTGTTTCCCCTGTATCACCTGCTGGTGCTATAAGAACCGCATTTGAAAATTCTAGCGATTCACCAGGATTGCATGTCCAGTATGTATCAACTGTATTGAGAACGGCTGGCACATCGTTTGACTGCACCATGTCATTGAAAGGAGACACCAATACATATCCTGCCCCCTCCCAAGAGCCATACATGTGACTCTCAACCTTGTGATTGAGGGTAGTGTGGATTGAATTTCTCGGTACATTTCCTTTGGTGGCATCAAATGTAGTACGCACTGCAAACTTTCCATCCCCTTGATTCTCTGGCTTGTATTGGGTTGCATGGACAACACAGAGTTCCTCTGGGTTTAGTGGCTCAGCCTCTGACCGATCTAGCGACTGCTCTCTGGCTTGATGCTCTCTTTGTTGCTGCTCAAAGTAACGCAAGGACTCTACTTTGTTTGCAACTGCGTTCTGTGCATCTTTGTCGCCCAATAGAGCAAGCACTACGAGTGCCTCACCATCACATGTTGGTTTTCCTTCAAACTCCCCATACTCCAAATAGTCACATGCTGTGATAGCATCAATGATGGCTAAGGCTCTTTCGCTGTATTTTCCCTCGGCAAGTTCGCCTCTGAGCTTACTGAGAGATTCGTCTTTGCTCCCTAAACGTATTGCTAATTCTACCACTCCAAGCAAGGTCTTGCTGGCAGCAAAATGTTGAGGGGAATCAGGATCATGCTCTGCGAGTTTCTGCGTGTAGCTGCTGAATACTTCTGGCTCTGTGTACAAAGACTGCTCACCTAACACTGTGGTGTTTGATTGAGATGCAGTCTCATAGATTGGCATTTCCTCCCTCCCTCTAAAAGAAAAAGTAGCTCCATTGAAAGTATAAACACTTCGCAGAGCGCTGCTGTCATCTTGCTCCTGACGAGTGTTACATTTCTCTGCAACGATGTCACTGACGTGCGTTGGCTCCCACTCTCGTCTATCTGCCACTTTTTGGAACAGTGCTTCACGATCTGGCATGTTTGCAACTTCTGCAAATAACGTTCTCCTTTGGTTTAGTAGCTCATCTACTCTGCCTGACCTCTCCTCATGTAGTTGTTCGGGGTGTTTGCCAGTGCATACATCTCTCAATCTCTCATACTCTTGTTGGTTAGTAGGCCTTTCTCCATTTGAAAATGGAACAAAGAAACTACCTGGTTGATAGCCCGCTCTATCCAATGCAGTAAAATTCTCATCAGTGCAAGCCCCAACCCATACATGACCATTGCCATCAACGTACGCCAGTCGTCCATTGTTATGGCAATATCTTCCTACAATAGCCGCACGATATGGCTTACCTTCCGCATCGAAGTTGCCATCCACTCTGTTGGTTTGCTCCCTATCAAATCCATAGGAGTACTCAATACCATCCACTTTCATCCATACTCCATCAGTTACTTCCCGCAGGCTTTTTTCTGCTGCGATTGAATCGTAATCTTCATGCTCATCTGAACCAGAAACGGTGCTGTCACTGCTTAGCTTCATCTAGGTATTTTACAGTATTTTGGCTCAAAATGCCATTTCTTTTGCTGTATGGGTTATGGACATAAACTCCTAGTACCTCCCATTACAGTTGTAATAACATCCAGCCACCCGCTCCAAAATTGCTTTGCAATTTTGGAGCGAGGCTCGCCCTTTGGGCGGCCCGCTCCTATCCTTCAATTTTGGAGCGAGGCTCGCCCTTTGGGCGGCCCGCTCCTATCCTTCAATTTTGGAGCGAGGCTCGCCCTTTGGGCGGCCCGCTCCTACAATATAAATATGCACTATGTATATATCCTATTAAGTGAAAAGGATGGTAGAACCTATGTAGGTTCAACCAATGACATTGAACGAAGATTAATAGAACATAATGCGGGTCGCTCACGCGCTACCAAAAATCGACGACCACTCAGGCTTCTATTAAAAGAAACATTTGATACAAAACAAGAGGCAACGAAGAGAGAATTGTGGTGGAAAAGTGGGGCAGGCAGAAGAAAGCTAAAAGAATTATTCAAATAATAATCCCCAGCTAATCAATGGCTTACACAAGCCATTTTTTAACGTACTGGTGAGCGGAAATACAACTGCGTGAAGATACCAAAATACAATTTTTTGTGTTAAAATACTATGATGAATAGCCAAACACCAAATGAGGAGTCAAAACAAAGAAGAGGTGTCCCTGAACCCGAACCAACTCTAAATGCTAGTACTTCAACTAATGAGTTTTTACAGATTGAAGCACGTCAACGCATTAATCAACAAACAGAACTTATAGAACAAGCAAAACGAGAATTAGAAGAGCGATTTCCAAACTTGAAGATAACTAGCATTTCTTTTTTGGATGAGGGACTGGATAATAGAGTATTTATAGTAAACGATGACTATATTTTTCGTTTTCCAAAAACAGAAAAAACGTCCAAATTTCTAGAGCGTGAGGTCACATTGATGCCGTTCCTCGCCAAACATGTGACAACAAAAATCCCAAGCTATGAATTTGTTAGTATGCCATCGGAGAGATATAGAACTTGTCTCGCTGGATGTATAGCATTTACAGGGGAGACGCTAAACCCTGAGTGTTATAAATCGCTAGATAATAGTGACCGTGAGAATTTTCTTGGAGCCATTGCTCAATTTATGCGTGAAATGCACAGTGTTCCTGTAGAAGATGCAAGGAAATGTGAGGGTGTCAGCGAATGGGATGATGAAGGAACATATAGATGGTACGAAAGGAAGTTCTTTCCTGCCAATATCTATCCCTTCCTTAATGAACAAGAGCAGAGAAAAGTGAAAGATCTTTTTACCCATTATTTTAGCGATCCACAGAATACAAGTTACCAACCTGTTCTCCTCCATGGAGACATGAAATTGGATCACGTTTTTATAGACAAGCAAAATAGAGTAGAAGGAATCATTGACTTCAATCCAATGATTGGGAACCGTGATTATGATTTTATGCGCTTATATGCTGAATTGCCCAGAAAGGATTTTCTACGATTATTAGAGCTTTATGGAGATTCTGATCCTGAAAAATGTGAAAAGAACTCTCGGCTACGCTCACTTTGCTATTGGGCAAAGAAAGCATACAATTTTCCAGAAAAAGGTAATCCCCACCAGAATGAAGAAGCATGGGGCAAAGTAAAGCAGATGATTGATACCATACAACCATAGGACACAAACTCCTAGGCACAGTACTGAGTTGTAATAACCTTCAGCCACCTGCTCCACCTAATTTATGGCTTAAATAAG
>Ga0187827_10004606_pt1 | contig 16860 bp, 5 predicted proteins | sample ETNtaG_39_FD_167969 | JGI IMG/M metagenome (GOLD analysis project Ga0187827, IMG submission 167969) | Marine microbial and viral communities from oxygen minimum zone, Eastern Pacific Ocean - ETNP2014_SV_150_PacBio MetaG (Illumina Assembly) | ecosystem: Environmental > Aquatic > Marine > Hypoxic...
GGGACAGCGGGCCCCCTGTACCCCCGATTGGATCCTGCAATGAATCCGTGAAGACGGCGCGGGGATGTTGACGGCCCTGCAATGAGGACTACGATTCATGTTGCCGGTTCCCGCCCCCGAATCCCGGTCTCTTCTCAACGGCAGGCGTGGTTAATGGAAACAAAATCCAAAGCTTTCAGCGAGGGACAATACGACGAAGTCGTTCACGTAATGTCCGCAGTGGCCGCGCTGTTTGGATACCCTCCGCCGCCTCGGCCGCGCACTCTCCGCAGCAATCCAGAATGGCACGCTTACCGGTCGAAGCTCGATGATGACATTCGCATCCCTGACATCAAGTTTTACGGGACGTCTCCTTACGCCCGCGACATGCTGAGGGAAGAGGCACACAATGCCATGCGTATCCTCAAGCGCAGGTACGATGCCTGCAAAAAAGAGAAGGACCAGCTGGGCGAGGCCGGGCTTGGTTTCATTCTCGAGATTATCAAAAGCTACCTTTCAAAGGTAGAGGTGTTGGAAGGGGATAAAGACTCCGGTCTCTGGAGCAAGGTGGGAGGGTGGATGAAACGAAAAAAGGATGACGATTGGGAAGAGATCAAACGCCAGGCCGATGCCAAGCTCGCCGGCAGCATCAACCTGAAACCGCAGAAGAACAACCCTGAGGTGGGGTTCTACAAGTCGCACAGCCCGAAAGAAATGCGAGCTATTTATCACACGCTCCGCACCTATGTTCTCGATGAGAACGTCTCCGTCGATGCCAAGAGCACACACCGGATGGGCGGAGATGTCTTCCAGAAATACAACGTCCAGAAAGACACTACCTCATCTGCTTCTGAAGCTATCGAGTTCAACAAATGGCTCAGCCTCTTCTTCAATGAAGTCATGAACCCGGATAGGAGCGGCACTCGCGGTACCAAAGCTATCAGAAGGCAGGACAGAGCAGGGCCGAAGGGAACTGCGGTCGTCCAGAAGGTCACGGCACCCGAGCCCGAAGAGGAGGAGCCGAAGCCGGAACCTGAACCGGCCAAGCCAGAGCCGACGCCTGTGCCGCCCGGGAGAACAGAGCAGGCATGGGAAGAGGGGGATCTCGCTGGGGGCTACCTGCACATTCTGGACTGCCTGCCAGAGGGCGGGCTCGGCCACACCTGTCGTGCGCTGCACAGACGCTGGGACAATGTCGTCATGATCAAGACGCCGGCAGCGGAGAGCATTCGCACTGAAAGGGCCAGTAAACTTTTCGCGCAGGATGCCCAGGCATGGATCGAGCTTGGGCTGCACCCGAACATCGCATACTGCTATTACGTGAAGGAGATTGATGGATTGCCCCGGCTGGTCATCGAGTACGTCCATGACGGCAGCCTGCGCGACAGATTGTCGAGCGGAAAACTCAATTCACTCGAGGATGCTGTGGACATTGGGATTCAGATCGCCACGGCCATGATTCACGCGCACTCGAAAGGCACGATTCATCGGGATCTTAAACCTTCCAATTGCCTGATGAGCCCTTCGGGCCAGGTAAAGGTGACGGATTTTGGTCTGGCGAAATGGGCCAGCGAACACGCGCCCCAGAGTGGCCTTCCTGATTCACACGAATTCGGCAGCCACGCGCTTCAACTTGGAAACGGCCTCACCGGTTCGCCGCAATACATGGCCCCTGAGCTCTGGGGCAGACTGGCTGATGAGACCGAAGTGCCGCCCGTGTCGATGGCAACAGACATGTACGCATTTGGCGTCATCCTGTTTGAGGCCGTTTGCGGCACGCTTCCCTATCGGAGCTCAGACCTCTCCGCATGGGCCTGGCGTCAGATTCACCGGGAGGAGCCGGCGCAGGAACCCTCATGGGTGAGAGCCGGCCTGCCAGCCGAGCTGAACAGCCTGATCCTGCGTTGTCTCGAAAAGAATCCTGCTGATCGCTACAGCTCTTTCGTTGAGCTTGAGAAAGAATTGAAAGCGATTTACCAGGCCCTTACCGGCACCGAATATGAACGGCGCATCAATCCCAAGTTAGCGGCAGTTGTCAAGAACAACCAGGCCCTCTGCGCATACGACGATGGATTCAAGAGTGAAGTCATGTCCTTCCTTGATTCCGCCCTCAAGATCAATCCGGGCTCGTTTGAAGCAAACTGGAACAAACTGTTGTTTCAGTGGCGACACGGAACGAAGTCAGATCTGGCAACAGTTCAGGAGTTCGAGAAGCAGCGAAGCAAATCGCTCCCGGCCGAAAAGGCCAAGTACCTCCTGGCGAGGCTGCATCTTGAACGTCGCGAACCCGCGGCCGCCGAAAAGCTCTTGCGCGCTGTATGTAAAGAAGAGGGCGCCTCTGCCAGGTACTGGACGTCATGGGCGGATTCGCTCGTCGGTTGCGATAGACCTTCCGAGGCCGTTCAGGCCTACCAGCAGGCCATTGATATCGGAGCGGACGCGAAAGAGCTCAAGTCCCATGCAGAGGCCGCGCTCTACCTTGCGAAAAAACCGGAACCTGCTGGTCATCCTTTGTTCCCGCCCGAATCAGAAGCGATTCATGAGATGTCCATCCATCAGGCCCCAATCCTGGCAGTTGCCATGTCGCCGAGCGGCCGCGCCGGCATATCCATGAGTGGTGCTCCTGATTCCGCTCTGCGAATCTGGAATCTGCAGAAAGGAGAGAGCCCCTTCAATGCCGAGCTTCGGGGCGCGGATTTCACCTGCATGGCCCTGGGTGTGAACGGCCGCTACCTCCTCACCGGCAGCAGCGACAGAAAGCTCCGTATCTGGAACGTCAAGAAACAGGAACGTCTGCGTACCTCCGCGGAGCAGGAAGACGACCTGCATTTCATTGCGCTTTTCGAAGATCAGCAAAAGGCCCTTTCCCTCAGCAAGAGCGGGTTGTTGCGCCAATGGGATCTCGAACACCGCAGCAAAGCCCAGCCTATCATGCGTGGCCCTGCGGTGCAGCGTTTCGCTGCCAGCAAAGACGGTCTGCATGCCATCTCATCCGCGGGGAATTCCGTCGTCGCCTGGGATCTGGAAGAAACCAAGGCGGAACAATTCAATGTGCCGGCACAGGCGGTCAACTCGGTGGCAATCAGCGCAAATGGAAAGTTCGCATTAACCGGAAGCTCTGACAATGTCGTCCGACTCTGGGATCTGAAAAGACGGAAACTGATAAAAGTACTTAAAGGCCACCGAGGCCCGGTGTTGAGCATCGAATTTGGCCACAACGATACAACCGCAGTGTCCATCGGAAAGGACAACACTCTTCGAATGTGGGCTCTCGACGGCCCACAGTGCGTGCGAACCCTGGAGCTCTTTGCCGGTAACGCTGCACCGCTTTCAGTTTCACGCAACGGCCGGTTCTGCCTTGTGGGCGGTTGGGATACCAAGTTGCGTCTCGTCGATCTCGGCCCCCCTACAACGCCCGCTCCTTTGATGATGGCCGGTGCAGACATGGGCGAAGAAGAGTTGAAAGTGGAAGAATCGGTCGGCCATTTCAAAGAGACAGCCAACGATCTTCTCAGAGACAACCGCCACAGTGAAGCCGCGGAAGTCATACGGTCCGCACGTAAATTCCCCGGGTACGAGCGGAACACCGAACTGATCCACCTGAACAATCTTTGCGGTACACATGGCCGGCGAACCGGATTGAAACAGGCAAATACGCAAGGAGTCTACAAATTCGAAACCGCCATTTCCGCGCTGGCCTTCAGCCGCGATCCGGAGGCATGTTTTCTCGGCGACAGCAATGGAAAGATCCGGTATTGGGATACCGTCACGGGTGAAGCCATCCGTGAATGGCAGGGCCACTCCAGCGTCATCAACACCATGATGGTTTTTCAGGACCGATTGATCACCGGCGCGGGCGTCGGTCGAGGGGGCGATAACTCGGCGAGGATCTGGGACAAAGGCTCAGACCAGCCGGCACACACGTACCCCTGCCTGCAGGGGATCACTTCACTCGACCTCTCTCTCGGTTCCAGGCAGATCCTCCTCGGGTGTCGCGAAGGCCTGCGTGAGAAGCCGCTTCGTCTGGTGGATGTAGAAAACGGCGAGGTCTTGTCCGAAATGGAAGGTCATGGAGAATCGGTTTCTGCTGTAGCCATTCACCCTGCCGGAAAACTCGCGCTCTCAGGCGCATTGAGTGGCAGCCTGCGGCTCTGGCACCTTGACGCGGCAGAAACGGTGGCCACTCTCGATGCACATCCGGAGTCGGTGACATTTCTGCGATTCCTGCCCAACGGCAAGCAGTCCATCTCATGTTCTTTGGATGGAGAAATCCGTGTCTGGGATACTGATACCTGCGAAATGATCCGCTCTGTAAAGGCAGAAAGCGGCTTACACACGGCTGACCTTACAGCCGACGGCCGATTCCTGTTCACTGGAAACACCAGCGGAAAACTCCAACTGTGGGACATTCATGAGAACCGACTCGCTCACGAATTTGATGGTCATTCCCACAACGTCCAGGCCGTCTGCTTCAGCCGGGATGGTTTTTCCGGACTGTCCTCCGATGGCGATGGCAATGTACATCTCTGGCATTTTGACTGGGAGCATGAGTTTCCTGATTCTGAAGAAGCTGACGAAATCATCCCCATACTGCAACACCACCTGAAGCTGCAGTCAGCAGTGAAGGATGCCCCCAACTGGACCGAAGACGACTTCAGATTCCTGATGGAGAATCTGTCCCTGTGCGGCTTCGGGTGGATCTCCGCGGACACCGTGCGCAAGGAACTGCGTAAACTGCAAGAACAGTAAAGGCCGCATGGCTGGCGATCTGGTAAAAGCGCGTTGCCTGCACGGATCTGCGATCTCTGACATCCCTCAGGCCAACTCCAGACCAGAGTCTTGAATACCGATACATGCAGCTTCAAGCCTTTACCCGCTGAAAACTGGCCTCCTGGCATGAACCGTTTCCTTCTTTCAGATATAGTCCTCCCCCCACGACAGGAATCCCTTTGATGGCCCCGCCTTCGAGCTTCAACCGCTCACCCTCTCACTACGCCATATAGCGGCCGTGAATCCAATCTGCCAGGAATGGTTAACCTGAATCAGGTTCTCCTTCCTCAGGAACTGTTGTGATTCTTGCCAGGATGCTGAATCACCATGAAGTGATCCGATCGCTGTGTGGGGCGGCACGCTTGCCGCCGCCGAGCCTCTTCGTGTTCGTTACTCACATCATGGTTGCCAGCAGGAGGTGTTCTATGACCTGGAGAAAATTACTGACGGTATGCTTGATTACGGGAGTCACCATTCTGGGATCTGCATGGTTGATATCGAGCCTTTTCATCCGTATTCGGCAGGAGAAACAGATTTCGGTAAAAGGATATGCCACCCAGTACATTCAGTCCGATATCGGCAAGCTCTGGTGCACCGTCAACGTAACAGCCTCAGGCATGCAAAGTGGTCACACCGCCTTGCAGAAAGACGTCGGAAAAGTCGTGGCCCTTGTTGAGAAACAAGGGTTCGGCAAGGACAGCTTTGACGCCGGGAAACCGAAGAAACGAAAGGTGTACAAGAAAGACGCGTCCGGAAACTCGACCAACGAGATTGAGTATTACGAGCTCTACCAAACGATCTCCCTGTCAACGCGAGATGTCGATAAGGTAAAACAGACGGCAAGCGCACTGAGCGGACTGATCGCCGACGGCATGGATGTCGAAGTCAGCGATCCGGAGTTCCTGGTCTCCAACCTGCCCAGTGTCAAGCTTGAACTGATCGCCGCAGCCACCAGGAACGGGCTTGAAAGAGCCAGGATGATCGCCGGCAACAGCGGAGGCAACGTCGGGAAACTCGTCGCCGCTCGCCAGGGCGTATTCCAGATCACCCGACCTGACTCCACGGAGGTCTCCTCCTACGGCCGTTACGACACAAGCACCATCAGGAAGACGATAAAGGCGGTGGTGAATCTGGAGTACACAACCGAGTGAGCCAGAGCTCTTCGTGGTTGTGGAATGCGGGAGGGAGAGTCTTGTGCAAAGCACAAGCATGTGTATAGCGGCCGTAATGGCCGAAGGCCATACTCATCGTAGCCTGGGGTATCACCCCAGGGATTGTTATTCGCATCAGCCTTTTGGCCGAAGGCCATACTCACCGAAGCGGCGACGTTGCATCGCTGAATATGGCCTTCGGCCAATGATCGTCGCTCTCTCTCGATCCTGGGGCGTTGCCCCAGGCTACGATGAATATGGCCTTCGGCCAATCTTGAGCTATACAGGCACAAGATACTGTGGAAGAAGAAGAGCCGCTGAAGGCCAGGCGTCCGGCTTGAGCGTGAGCGGGCGAGATTGACCATGTTGCGCCGGGCGAATTAAATGCGCTCAACCAGGTGGGGACAGCAAAGGGCTGCAGGTATCTGTGTAACCCGTAAAGGCCGTGATCGTCTACCACATGAGATCAGAGCCTTTGGCTGCGCCCGAAGGCCACGGCAGGTTCCTGAACAAACAGAGAGAGGAAGCAGAATATGACTAATCAACGCTATCTTTGCCGGCGGTCTGTTTGGGGCATGATGATTGGCGCGGCCCTGCCGCTGTTCCTCTGCGTGGCCATTGCTCAGAAAGCAACGACCGACGACATGGGAGGCGCCGAACGCTACCTGGCAAAAGTAAGCACGGACAAACCAATCTATCGCCCGGGCGAGACGGTCTATGTCCGGAGCGTCCTGCTCCACGGGGCCACGCATGCCCCGCTGAAATCCAATAACACCGTTAATTCACAGATCGAGATCAGGAGCCCCAAAGGAGACATCGTCGCGTCCGGATACGCACAGTCCGGGGACAGTGTGATTGGATTCAAGTGGAGTGTGCCCGCGGAACAGCCCGGCGGTGAATACAGGATCAAGTTCACTTTTCCATGGCACGGTTATGCCCCGGCCGAACGGAAATTCGATATTCGGGCCTATCGCGCCCCGCGGCTCAAGAGCCAGATCGTCTTCCTTCGTGACGGTTACGGGCCAGGCGATGAAGTAGGCGCATCGCTGCACGTCGAGCGGGCGGAGGGCGGATTCCCGGCCGGGGCAAAGGTCACGGCCATCGCCCGTGTAGACGGCCAGGAAGTTCGGAAGGTGCAGACCGCGGTGGGTCCGAAGGGCAACTGTACCGTCAGCTTTAAGCTCCCGAAAAATATCGCCCGCGGTGAGGGCTCGCTCGCAATGATCATCGAGGACGGCGGGGTGGTGGAGACCGCAACCAAGACGATTCCCATCCTGCTCCAGACCATTGACCTCACCATGTTTCCCGAAGGCGGAGACCTGGTGGCCGGCCTGCCGTCGCGGGTTTACCTGGAGGCAAAGACTCCGGCAAAGAAGCCGGCCGACCTGGCTGGCATCGTCGTCGACGCTGCGGGCACGGAAGTGGTGAAGTTCCGAACCAGCCACGAGGGGCGCGGTCGCTTCGACATCACTCCTGCAAAGGGAGGCAAATACACACTCAAGATCACCGAGCCATCGGGCATTCGGACGACTTATCCGCTGCCGGAAGTTAAAGGCTCGGGCGTCATTATTTCGGCCGTTGATGATTTAAGCGGCAAAGGGGAGCACGTGCGGCTGAAGGTGGCTTCGACGAAAGCCGAGAAGCTGACAGTGACGCTCAGTAAGCGTGAAGTAGAGGTCTCGTCTGTTACGACCAGTGTTAAGCCGGGGGTCGTCAGCAGGATCTTTCTTACCCCGCCGAAGAGCGCCGACGGCGTGCTGGTAGCCACCGTGTGGGACGAAGAGGGTAACCCGCTGGCGGAGCGCCTGGTCTATCGGCAGCCAATGGAATCACTCAAGGTCAGCGTCAAGGCGGATAAGGATGCCTACGTGCCGGGCGGCCGGGCAACCCTCACGGTTAAAGCCACCAGCGGCGGCAAGCCCGTCAGCGCGGTGGTTGGAATAACCGTGACCGACGACACCGTCCTGGAGATGATCGAGAAGCGAGAACAAGCGCCCCGGCTGCCGGTGATGGTGCTGCTTGAAGACGAGGTGCGGGAACTTTCCGATGCACACGTATACCTGGACCCTGACAACCCGAAAGCGCCCCTTGCTCTCGATCTCCTCTTAGGGACCCAGGGCTGGCGGCGATTCGCTTTTATGGATGCGGCAAAGTTCATCTCGAAGAACGGGGATCATGCCAGGCGCGTTCTCGCGCTGCGGATCGTCACAAGGCGTGAAGTGGAGACCAGGAAGAAAGGTTGGAAGCTCTTCGAGCTCTTCAAAGGGAAGGCAAGGGGCCAGGTTGTTCACAGAAAGGTCGACATGAGACCCATGGAGAAAGCGCAGAAGCTTGAAGAGGCGGAGCCTGAGGTTGCGAAAGCCGAGGCCAAACCGGCGCCTGTCAAAGCCCCTCCTCCGGCGGCCCAGCCGGAGGTAGAAGCCCTCAAAGATCTCAAACAAGAGCTGAAAAAAGAAGCGCCCGAACGCTCCAAGGAACGCCAGGAACTGGCCATAGCAGTCGCCGATGCGCTTGAAGCTGCGGACGAAGAAATTCTCGTGGTCGAAGAGCCAGTGCCGGCCCGCAGCGATTTCGTCGCCGTCCGCGTCTACGCACATCCCGCACGGCCGAACCGCCGGCCCGGCGAGCGCATGGATTTTACCGAGACTCTTTACTGGCACGCAGGGATCAGGACCGATGCAAAGACTGGCGAGGCCAGGATCTACTTTTCGCTAAACGATTCCGTCACGACCTTCCGAGTCTTCGCGGATGCCTTCAGCGATAGCGGCGCGCTCGGGCAGGGGACCGGCGCGATCGAATCCGTAGAGCCTTTCTACGTCGAGCCGAAACTTCCGCTCGAGGTGACGTCCGGTGACGTGATCCAGCTTCCAATCGGCATGGTTAGCGGCATCGGCAGCGATCTGCCGGATTCCTCGCTGGTCCTTTCTGCCGGTCGCGGAATTGAAGTTGCCACCATCGCCCCCTTCGCTTTACGGGCGAACGCACGCGAGCGCCGCATCGTGAAGGTTTCGGTGGGCAAGAATACCGGCATCTCCGATTTCGTTGTGCACGCCAAAGCCGGCCCTTATTCCGACAAGGTCATCCGCAAGCTGCGAGTCGCGCCTTTGGGTTTTCCTGTCGAAGTCGCATCCGGCGGGACCCTGGATGCCGGCTCTGCTGTCACGAAATCGGTCAGCATTCCCGCAAGCATCGTGCGCGGCAGCGTCAGCACCAGTATCGCGGTCTATCCCACACCGCTGGCTAACCTGACGGAAGCGCTCTCTCGGCTCCTACGTGAGCCTAACGGGTGCTTCGAGCAGACGAGCTCTACCACTTATCCCCTGGTCATGGCCCAGCAGTATTTCATGTCTCACCGCGGCGTTGACCCATCGCTTGTTCAGCGAAGCCGAGTGCTACTCGATAAAGGCTACAAGCGGCTGATCAGTTTTGAATGCAGGCAGCGCGGGTATGAATGGTTTGCCGGTGACCCGGGTCACGAGGCCTTGACCGCCTACGGGCTCCTCGAATTTGCGGACATGTCGCAGGTGCGGGAAGTCGATTCGGAAATGCTGACCCGCACCCGCCAGTGGCTGGCGAAAACCCGCGACGGGGAAGGCGGCTTTTCGCGCAAGCGCCGGGCGCTTCACACCTGGATCGTAGACAGCGACTGCTCCAACGCTTACATCCTGTGGTCCCTCTTTGAAAGCGGCGGTGGGAAGGGCTTCGAAAAAGAGGTCCAGTCACTGAAGGCTGCCGCGCTCAAGAGCCGCAACAGCTACGTCCACGCTCTTGGGGCCAACGTTATGAGCCTGGCCGGTGAGAAGGGCACCGCGAAAAAACTCATGGACCGTCTCGCCGGCAACCAGAAGAAGGACGGATGGGTTGACGGCGCAACCGCATCTATCGTGGGCAGCGGCGGCGAAGCGCTGAAGATCGAAACCGCGTCTCTGGCGCTTCTCGCCTGGCTGCGCGACCCGGCCTACGCAGGCGCGGTCGAGAAGAGCATCCGTTACCTGTCCGAAAGCTGTAAGGCTGGTCGTTTCGGCTCAACGCAGTCCACGGTGCTCGCGTTGCGCGCCATCGTTGCCTACGACAAGGCCCGCTCGCAGCCCGCAGCCAAAGGGACGATCCAGCTTTTTGTGAATGGCCGGCCCGTTGGCGCGCCCCTCCCGTTCGACGAGAAGACCCAGGGGGCAATCAAGCTGCCGGACATCGGCGAAGTCTTCGAGCCGGGTGATCACAAGATCGAATTGAAGATGGGAGACGGCGCCATCATGCCGTACTCCCTCGCCGTCAACTATCACAGCCTGACCCCGGCCTCCGCAGAGGAATGCCAGGTCGGAGTAAAGGTGAACCTGAGCGACACCTTCGTTGCCGAGGGCGCGGTGACCGAAGCGAACGTCACCGTGACCAACCTTTCGAAGGAACCCGTTCCGATGACGGTCGCCATCATCGGCGTTCCGGGCGGCCTGGAACCACGACACGATCAGCTCAAAGAGCTGGTCAAGTCCGGCAAGATCGATGCTTACGAAGTCATCGGCCGCGAAGTCGTACTCTACTGGCGCAGCCTTCGGACGGAACAGAAGTCCGAGCTGCCGGTCAGCCTGGTCGCCGTTGTCCCCGGCACCTACACTGGCCCTGCGAGCCGCGCCTATCTCTACTACACCGACGAATTCAAGGACTGGCAAGACGGCATGAAAGTCACCATCATCCCGCGCGCGGAATAGCAAACCTCTGTGATGAGCGCGAACTGTTTACGGGATTAAGAATCGTTTCTGTCGTGACGCGGTCTTCGCACCTATCCCTAATCGTTATCGTAATCGTTCTCATAATCGAGTTTTTGCTCTGGTTGTCGCTGGCGATACCGATTGAGAAACCGGTGGTGGTTAACAGACTGGTAAACGGCAGTCAGGCTGAAACAGCCGTTGGCGTTTAGTTAGCCCCTTGCGAATGGCCTGTCTGGACAATTAACTCATGCCTGTCAGCATGACCGTTTTGGCAACATAGGAGGAGAAAACGGTGTTTAACACGAGAAGACCGGACCTGGGCAGAACCTGGGTCAAAATCAAAGGCAAGATTTTCGGGGCCAAACCGGACACACGCGGACCTATCGGCGGAGGGAAAGGCTATCGCAACGTTGTTCGTCAAGGTGACTGCAGAGCAGGGACTCTTGACGAGCTGCTGGATGCACTGGCGAAGGCCCGCTCCGGTGACACTGTTTTCATCGACGGCAGCGTGGAGATCGACTGCACGGAAAGGGTCTTTATCGAGCAGCAGGTCATCGAGGTTCCGGAAGGGGTCACTCTCGCCAGCGACCGCGGCGTGGGACGTTCTAAAGGCGCCCTTATCTTAAGTGACACTTTCGCGACGAGACCTCTGATCCGAATCGGGGGGCCGGGAGTGCGTATTACCGGGATGCGCATACAGGGGCCGGATCCCAAGCGCCGGCTGGAGCATCATGATCGCTGTTTCCTGGAGGGGCGCGGGCATGAGTACTACTACAAGTTCCCCATCTCGGACGGCATCTTCACAGAACATTCGAGCCTGGAGGTGGATAACTGCGAGCTCGGCGGATGGAGCCACGGCGCGGTCTCACTGAGTGCCGGAGAAGGCCACCACATCCACCACTGTTTCATTCATCACAACCAGTACAACGGCCTTGGCTATGGCATCTGCCACGGCAACGCCTTTTCCCTGATCGAACAGAATCTCTTCAACTACAACCGCCACTCTATCGCGGGGTCCGGCTCGCCCGGCAGCGGTTATGAAGCGTGCCACAACGTGGAAATCGGCGAATCCTTGAGCCACTGCTTTGACATGCACGGCGGCCGGGACCGGAAAGACGGTACTGACATCGCGGGCACCCGGATGAACGTCCATCACAACACCTTTCGCAGCAGGAAGACTCCCATCGTCATCCGTGGAGTGCCGGAGGAGGAGGCGGAGGTCCACCACAACTGGTTCTTCCATCACCGGCCAGAGGGACAGCCGGGCAACAACCCAGTGAGATACGACAGCAAGACCAACATCCACGCCAACGCGTACGGGAAGCAGAGGCCAATGATCACCTGATCGGCGAGGTAGCGATGTGTTTCAATCTGCGCCGTCCCGAGAGTGGCACAGAATGCCATCAGGGACCTCGTGATGAGATTCTGATAGGTAATGGGACTGCGAGGATTGCTGTGTGGCCCGACCTGAGAAGTCAGTCTCTCTACTTCTTGCCGGGCATAAGCCGCGCGAGGTGAAATCGTACATCAGGGTCATGGGTCTTCTGGGCCAGGGATGCCGCTGCGGACAGCAATCCTTTTCCCGGCTTCCGGCGGATCTGCTTAATTGCTGCCACTTGCTCCCATCGGCTGCCGGAATTCAGAACTTCCAGCAGAATCTTGCGGCGAGCGTCCATCTCCAGAACATGGCAATTAGCGATCGCCCACGTTCGGCCGGCACGATCTTCTCCTTCATACCATTCAGTGACAGCCCTCCGGATTAACGAGAGATTCTTCGGTTCCGGATTTCCGTCCATCAGCAGGTCGAGCGTCAACTGCCTCAAATCCCAACTGCGCGCCTTCAACACCGGGATAAATGAGGGATAGCTCTGTTCGGAGATGAGTTGTGGCAGTAGCCGATAGAGCACGTCGCATTCGTCCGGGTTGCTGACGCTGGTAATCAAGCTGGCGAGTTCTGTGGAAAACTTCGGGGCGATCTCAACGATGTCCCTGACCAGGGCACGATGGCGCTGTCGCATGCCCGGCAGGCGTTTGCGGGCGAGATGTTTGTCACGCGGTGGGGTATAGCCGCTGGCGATCTTCAGGACGGTCACGGCCACCGTTTTGGCCGCGGTGGCGGCCTCGGACATCAGACGCGGCAAGTGACGGGAATCTCCGAGATGCAGCATGCCTCGCAGGAGCCCGTCGGTGTAATCCTTGTTTGCAGATGAAGTGCTGTCGGGATCCCTGGTGGCCTTGGCTTGCAGCCGCCTGAATTCCCTCTGAAGAAGCGGAAGCAGCTTGCGGTCGCCGAAGTAACCCAGCGCGTGAGCGGCCGCGGCTCGATAGGCCGGATCACCTGTACGAAAAGCTTCAAGGATTTTCTTTCTCGCATCGCGGTGTCGCGTCAGACCGACAAGGCGAATCAGGAGCGAAGCCACGACCGGGTCGGCAAAGCCCTGCCCCGGGCGGTCAAGTTCGGACAGGACTTCATAGTGTTCTTTCTTCACATGTGTTTTGAAGGTGTGATAGAGCAGCTCTGCTCTATCAGAATCGTCGAGATTCTCATGGGCGATGACTCGCAACACGATTTCCACGCTGGCCTCATCGGGCGTCTTCAGCAGCTTGTCGGCTATTTCGCGCAATTCGTCCTTGGCCATATCATCCAGATCGAGGACGAGCGAAAGATCGTCGTCAAGGTCATCAAAGTCCTGGGCGAGCGCGACGCAGGACATTGCGAGAAGAACTGCGATGGTCTCAATCGTCTTTGCGGTCATTTCGTGAGCTCCCATGTCCTTTCTGCCCTCACTCCCGAAACCGCGTCGCTCACTCGCACTCGCCACCCTCCGGGTGGATCGTTTGGCGCGAAGGGCACGAGCCATTCGCCGCGACCCTTCGCAAAACGCCGGACTCCTCCGTATTCCTTGCGCTCCCGACCAGAAGGCTCGAAGACCTGGAATCGCAGAGAGTGCGCTCCGGGCTCGCCGGCAATGGCGATGACTCTTGCTGCAATGCGGGCCTCGTTCCCGGCCCTTGCTTTCGTGGCGGGAAGAAGTTCCAGCTTCTCCACTTTGTAGGGCAACTGGGCATAGAGCTGGGCGACGCCGGCTTCGAGCCTGGTCGCGACAGTTACCGTCTCGCCAAGGTGCTCTTTTGACCGAACGTTGTAGAGATGGGCGCCGGCCGGGAAGTGAACAGTGACCTCGCTAAGCGCTACTTTGGCCTCTTCGGGCAGTCGCAGAGGGCCCCAGTGTCTTCGGAGACTGGCGAATTTTACGATTCCTGTGTAGCGAGTGTTTCCATCCTGGAAACTGAAACGCTCGACTCCCGGTATCTCTCTGCCATCTTTGAGCACCTGCACTTCATGGCTTACGCCGGCCGCGGCCAGCAGCGCTTCAATGATGACGGATGAGCTCTTGGACCTGCCCGGCAGGAAATTCAGGGTGATGGTCTTCCCCTTGCCGAAAGTGTGAGTGATCCATGTGGGGAACTGTTTACCTGCGATGGAGACAGTACCGTGGGGCTTTCCGGTGGTTGCCCTGGCAATGCGGCGATAGGAATGCGCAATCTCGATCTCTGGCGGAACGTTCGGGACTTCGAGCGTTGCTTTGGCCGGAAGTCCCTTCGCCTGGGCCGGTGCAGGAATCCATTCGCATCCGAAAAGTTCAGTAAGCTGCCCCTTGCAGGCGCGACCACCATGGTCGTCGCGTGTCCCGGGATCACAATCGGCGATCACCGTGCCGCCCCTTTCCACGAATCTTCGGACCGATGCAACTTCCGATTTGCTGAGGCAGGTGCTTACCGGCAGGAACAGGCACTTTCCCGGCCAGGTATCGCAAAAGCCCTGGCCAAGCTCCTCGTAGCTGATCCAGCGGTACTGGTGGCCTTTCATCTCGAGCACGTTCCGGATGGTGGAAGCGGCGCCCCACGTGGCGCCCCGCCATTCCGCTTTGCTGGCCAGTTGGCTGGCCCGTGAATAGTGGATACCGATCTGCGGCGGGACGCGCCGGCTGTTCCGGATGAGCGTGGCAGGTCCGCTCCGGATTTCGCTCAGTTCTTTGGCGGCTGCGGCAATGCCGTCTCTCGGTGTGCCATCGGGCCTCCAGATACTCATGTAGAATCCGATGCCGCCACCCCACGTCGCATAGATCGTGCTGCCGTGAAAGAGCTGATGCCACGGCATGAAATGCCCACTCGCCACGTCGTCCGGATAGTAGCCGCCCGTCCAGCGGCCAAGGGCCATGTCAGGCCGGCGCCAGGACCGAAATTTCTCCCGGTTGCCCGTATGCTGCCGAATCATGCAGGTGAACATCTTCGACGCTTTCCAGATGTCCCACCCGTCATCGAAGCCTCCGCCGCTCGTCGACAGCCCCAGCTTCACGCCTCTCATGCCGAGGCTTTCACAGATGAACCGGTCGAATTCGACGTGGTGCAGATAGGCGGTGTCCATGAACATCCTCAGGTCTACCATCGGCGCCAGGCTGTCTCGCCCTTTCACTTGCGCCAGACGGAGAGGCATGACTTCCCGCCACTTCTCGTACTTTGTTTCCCAGACCTTGTTCAATGCTTCGAGAGACCCGTATTCGGTGCGCATTTGCTTGCGAAACTCGTGCAGCGAGGCGGGGTGAAAGCCATATTCCCCACCCAGCGATTCTTCGTCCTGGTCGATGATAGCTGCCACGCCAGCGCGCAGCATGCCCGGCACTTTCTGAGGAATGACGTTGAGACGCCACTGGTGAAAGGTCGGCCCCATCGGGGTAGGGTTGCGCTGGTAATTCATGGCCGGGGCGTGATAGCCCAGCCCCAGCCCGCCAAAGTTCAGCACCCACGGCAACACGCCGTTCGACAGGCACAATTCAAAATCCTTGTTGAGCCAGTCAATGCCTGCCTGGTGAATCATCGGGACGAGTGAAGCCTGCTTGCCGACCTTCGACCAGGCGGCGTAGGGAAAGTCCTTTTGAGGGGGCGGGACATCGACAATCCAGGGCTTCTCAAATGCCGCCAGGGTCTTGCCGTCTTTGGTCAGTGCTACCCGCACGGACACATAACGCCACAGGGGCCGGGCGACTTTCACCGTGCAGGCCGAATGGTCCGGGCCGAGCCGTTGCTCAGAGCGACCGCAGAGCCGGCCGTAGCGATCGATGATGCTCGCCGTTGCAGTCGTTGCTTCTGGGATGGCTCCTTCATGGACCAGCGAGAAACTCAATTCCTCGCCGGGGCGAACCATCGGCTTTTCAAACTTCAGATCTGTGACAACAACCGGGCCTTTCACGTCCACGATCCCCCAATTCCAACCCAGGCTTGCCCCTTTGCCGTTCCTGGCAGTTATCTCTGCAACGAAGCGACCCGAAGACAGACCTCCAATTGCGATACGGACTTCCTTCTTCGCGCCAGCGTCGAGGTGCAGTTTGGAGCGTCCTTCCGCTGCAACAGTGCCCGCAAGATTTCGGAAGGCGACTTCGACGGTGCAATCATGATTTTCCTCGCTCTTGTTCTCCACGGAAATTACCACTGAGCCGCCTTCGATCATCACTTGTTTTCCGATTTGGATTGGTGTTTCCCGTCCAGCGGCCCACGCGATCTGCTTCGCCACTTCCGCTGCCCAGTAGTCGTAATGATTCACTCGTGTGATCGGATGAAACGCGCCGGGCGTGACGAATTCGGCTGGTGCTCTGCCTGGGCGATTGGTGGCGATGATTCTTCCCTTGCCCCATTGTGAGCGTTCAATCGGGCCGAATGGGGTCACTATGGCTGCGAGCTTCGACTCCTGCGTCATCATCGGCATCGGGCCCCGCTCGCCGATGATGACGAGGCCGGTGCCCCTGTCCCGGCATACTTGAAGAAGCGTTTCCTGCAATCGGGCCGGTAACACGGACCACGTTTTCTGGCTGGCCTTTCCCGGTAGAGTCCGACCGGCGAGGATGACGACATCCCTTGGCTTTGAGAAAACCTGTTCGAGAACGCCAAAGCACACCGGTGTTAAACGCCCCTCCTCGAGCCCGAGATTGACGCCCCGTTTCGGCGCCCACATGTAGGGGAAGTGTTCGTAGTCCATCTCCAGACGCTGGGCCAACTCGATAGGATCGCGGCCGTTGAAGTTGGGCGTGATGAACGCCGCGCTGATGGCCCCAACGGGGAGCGGCGTGCCCCACGGCCGATGCTGGCTCGTGAATCCGTCTCTCGCTCGCCAGAGGTAGAGGTGCCTGTCGGGATTCCGGTCGCCGTGATGCCACATGAGGTTCTCGTGCCAGGGATCTCGATCCGGGATGCCCAGT
>Ga0187827_10004608_pt1 | contig 16854 bp, 13 predicted proteins | sample ETNtaG_39_FD_167969 | JGI IMG/M metagenome (GOLD analysis project Ga0187827, IMG submission 167969) | Marine microbial and viral communities from oxygen minimum zone, Eastern Pacific Ocean - ETNP2014_SV_150_PacBio MetaG (Illumina Assembly) | ecosystem: Environmental > Aquatic > Marine > Hypoxic...
CGGTATAAAACCCATCTCACTCGGTGATAAATCTGAAATTAATGTTGGTGCTGACGTTCACGCCATAGGGCATCCTACTGGCGAATCGTGGACATATACCAAGGGGTTTATCAGTCAGGTACGAAACAAATACCGATGGCAGACTGAATCTGGCGTAGCCCACGAAGCCAATGTTATTCAGACACAGACTCCCATAAATCCTGGAAATTCTGGTGGCCCTCTCATCAGTGATAGTGGAAATTTGGTTGGGGTTAATTCCTTTAAGGCAGAGGGGGAAAGCTTAAACTTTGCTGTAGCAGTTGACGAAGTAAGGCATTTTTTAGACGCGAAAAAAAGTCGCTATGCAAAGCCCCAAACAGATGATTCTTCTCCCCAATGCAAAGCTGAAGTTTTGTTTGAAGGTCGCAATAGTGAGGATACAGGTCAGCTCATTCAGGGGGACTTAGATTGTGATGGAGTCGTTGACGCTATCCAATTTACCCCTGATGATAAAAGTGAGCCAATCCGGGTTCAGTATGACGTGAATGGCGATTCATTATCCGACGTAGTTGTCGTCGATGCAGATACTTCATAGACATAGGCGTTCGGCACCCCAACTGGCCCTATGGTTTTATCATGGGGGTAGAGTGCGACGGAGCGACCTACCACTCATCTAAATCGGCCCGCGAGCGCGACCGACTTCGTCAGGAGGTTCTCGAAGGGATGCAGTGGCATCTTCACAGAATTTGGTCCACAGACTGGTTCGAGGACCCACAACGGGAAGCGGAAAGATTACGGAAGGTAATTCTTGCCCGCTTGTCGGAACTAGACGTAGATCAACATTATAAAGAACCTATTCCCGAGGAGCTTGGGGAGACGGTATGTATTGGAGACAAGGTTGTCGTGCATTACGCCGATGAACCAGACCGGCATATAACCATTGTTCTGAGCAACACCATGAACGACCCTTCGAAAGGCATTCTCCATTGTGAAGAACCACTTGGAGAAGCTGTTTTAGGATCGGTGAGGGGGGCCGAAATAGAAATAGATATTGGCAACAAAATACGGACGGCCATTGTGGAAGAAATTATTAAGGACCAAATAATTACTGTGCATTGATATTTGCATAATCGTTCTCAACCGAGCCTTTAAAAATGATCGAAAATAACGTTCGAAATTTCATCAGCGCAAACTTCAACATTTGGAGCGCGTTGTTCTGGCCGTATCAATAGTGGCACCCCTGATCTGACTACAAGCACAGATCCTGGCTAAAACACCCCCCTACACCACCTTGGCACTGGTCTCGGGGCGCCCTCAGGGAGAGATTCCACCACCATTCCAGACTTTCTCAGGCCCTTAACATACTGTCTCTATCCGGGTTTTTTCCATAGAAGAAGGCCCCGCCATCCGGCGAGGCCTTCTTTATGTGTCACTGTCCGGCAATGTGTCCGTAGCCTTAGACTGAATAATACATTTCGAACTCCACGGGATGTGGGGCGTGTTCGAATTTATAGATCTCTTCGTATTTAAGTTCGATATAGCTATCGATGAGATCGTCGGTGAAGACGTCGCCGGCCTTAAGGAAGTCACGGTCGGCGTCTAGGGTATCTAGGGCTTCACGGAGGCTACCGCTAACCGTGGGAATGTCCTTCAATTCCTCGGGCGGCAGGTCATAGAGGTCCTTGTCTATAGGATCGCCGGGATGGATCTTGTTCTTAATACCGTCAAGTCCGGCCATGAGCATGGAGGCAAACGTCAGGTAAGGATTGCCCGAGGCGTCCGGATAGCGAACTTCGACACGCTTGCCCTTGGGGCTAGAGACGTAGGGGATGCGACAGGCCGCTGAGCGATTGAGTGCCGAATAGGCCAACAGAACCGGTGCCTCAAAGCCTGGAATCAGACGTTTGTAGCTATTGGTGGTGGCATTAGAGAAGGCGCAGACGGCTTTAGCATGTTTGATGATACCACCAATGTAGTAAAGCGCCGTTTTCGAAAGGTCGGCGTAACCGGAACCTGCAAATACAGGCTTACCACCCTTGAAGATGGACTGGTGGGTATGCATACCTGACCCATTGTCGCCGGCTACCGGTTTGGGCATGAAAGTGGCGGTTTTGCCGTAGGCGTGGGCTACCATATGCACTACGTATTTATAAATTTGCAGGTTGTCGGCGGTACGTAGCAGGGTGTCAAACTTGAGACCGATTTCAGCTTGGCTTGGCGCCACTTCGTGGTGGTGCTTCTCCATGTTCATGCCCATCTCGCTCATGGTGGTGACCATTTCTGAGCGCAGGTCACTCTGTGAATCAACCGGGGGCACAGGGAAGTAACCGCCCTTGATGCCGGGGCGGTGACCTACATTGCCTTCCTCGAAGACCTTACCGCTCACATACGGCCCTTCATCGGAATCGATCTCATAGAATGTGTGGTTCATGGAAACGTCGAAACGCACGTCGTCAAAGACGAAGAACTCAGCTTCGGGGCCGAAATAGGCAGTATCGCCGACCCCGGAGGTTTTCAAATAAGCCTCGGCCTTGCGGGCTACCGAGCGCCCATCGCGAGAATAAGGCTGACCCGTGGTGGGTTCGTGTATGTCGCAGAACAGGATCAGAGTGGTCTGCGCAGCGAAGGGATCGAGCACAGCGGTGGTGGAATCTGGCATCAGCAGCATGTCGGATTCGTTGATATCTCTCCAGCCGGATATGGAGGAGCCATCGAACTGAAAGCCGTCCTTGAAGACGCCCTTGTCGATGGTTTCTACAGTTTGGGCCGTGTGTTGCCATTTGCCTCGGGGATCGGTGAAGCGCAAATCAACATACTTGACGTCTTGCTCCGTGATGAAATCCAGGACTTGTTTTACAGACATAATCAATTTCCTCAGGATAGATGTTGGTATAGATACGAGTGAATGTTTGAAATTAAATCAACGTGGATGCCATCACAGGGTAAGACGGTTGCTGGGACTAGATGGCGTCAGTTCCCCTTTCTCCGGTACGGATGCGAACCACTTCCTCAACGGATGACAAAAAGATCTTGCCGTCGCCAATGCGGCCTGTTTCGGCGGCCTTCTGGATAGCTTCGATGGCACGTTCCACAAGCTGGTCATCCATTATCACCTCTATTTTTACCTTGGGCAGAAAATCCACCACATATTCAGCTCCGCGGTAGAGTTCCGTATGTCCTTTCTGGCGACCAAAGCCCTTTGCCTCGGTGACGGTCATACCCTTGATCCCGAGATCGTGGAGGGCTTCCTTCACTTCGTCGAGCTTAAAGGGTTTGATAACAGCTTCGATTTTTTTCATGGTGTCCCATTTCTCCTAGTGTAAAACGAATATAAAACCTCGTACCTTCCGTTGTATGGCGAGTCAGCTCCTAACAAGCTGTCTGCATGCACTGTGCCAAACTAGTCAGAGGAGGGGTGTCTTCTGGGAAGTAACTGAAATTCAATAAAAAAACTCCCCACATGGAGCAAAAAAAAATAAGACGAGCAGTTTTTCTGCGTAAATATTAGACATTACGCCTAAATACAGGGCTTCCCTTCCTCGCTCTCACCCCCGAACCCTACAGCTCCCCCCCTATGCGCTGCAAGGCGGTCTCTATATTTTTAAGGTTGACGGCATAAGAGAAACGTAGGAACCCCTCACCATACCGTCCAAAACTGGTGCCAGCAACCGTAGCTACTCCGGCCTCGTTCAATAGCTTCTCTTCGATTTCCTTCGATCCGAGACCTGTGTCGCTGATATTGGGAAAGGCGTAGAAAGCCCCACCTGGTTTTTGGCAGGAAAATCCAGGCAACGCGTTCAACCCCGCCACCAGCCGTTTGCGGCGTTCGTCGAAGGCTACCACCATGCGATCCACATCGTCCTGGGGCCCGGTGAGCGCAGCGATTCCCGCATACTGTGAGGCGGTGCTGACACAGGAATGGCAGTTGATGGCCAAGCGTTCGACATATTCGAAGAGTTTCGGTGGAAAGACCCCATAACCCAGCCGCCAGCCTGTCATAGCGTAGGTCTTGCTCCAGCCGTCAAGAAGAATCACACGGTTACGGATGTCGTCAAATTCCAGAAGGCTCACATGCTCGTGGCCGTCATAGAGCATGCGGCTATAAATCTCATCGCTTAGCACCGCCACCTGCGGATACTCGACCAGTCCCTCTACCAGACGTTCTATTTCCTTGCGTGGCACCACACTACCGGTGGGGTTGGCGGGACTGTTGAGAATGATGAGCCGGGTACGCGGCGTTATCAGTGAGAGCAATTCCTCGGCGCTGAAAGAAAAGCCGCTTTCCTCACGATAGTGTAGGGGTATTGGGGTGGCTCCAGAGAAAGTAATGACCGATTTATATGATAGAAATCCAGGGTCTGGATAAATGACCTCGGTCCCTTCCTCACCGAACATGAGCGCAGTGTAGAACAGGATCGCCTTGCCCCCGGGTGCGATCAGTACTGTGTCAGGATCGACCTCCACGCCTCTGTATTTAGCAATATCGGCAGCCACCGCTTCGCGTAGCTCCGGGATTCCTCCTGCCGGGGTATAGCCGTGATGACCGTCTTTTAGCGCTTTGCAGGCGGCCTCTACGATATGGGCGGGTGTGGGGAAATCAGGCTGGCCGATGCCCATATGAATGATGTGCTTGCCTTGGGCCTCAAGGGCCTTGGCGCGGGCTAGTACCTCAAATGTGCTGTCGGTGCCAAGACGGGACATGGCCGTGGCCGGTGTAAGCATGGATGGAGTTCCGTTTTCTGGCTGTGAGAATAAACGCGGTGCGCTTTGTTCAGTTCGTGCGGGACACACTATGCTCTACGGAAGGGAAGGGAAAACCCTCTGTTTGTCCAGCCGCTTTCGTTCCGGGATGCGTCTTGACCATATACGCGATTGCGCTTACAAACCGCAGCGATGGTGGCTGTAGCTCAGCTGGTTAGAGCACCGGCTTGTGGTGCCGGATGTCGCGGGTTCGAATCCCGTCAGCCACCCCATCCTTATAGATCGATCTGCATGCGGTTCAAGGCTTTTTCCCATTTCTTGTCGCTGCCTTGTTCGGAATCCTGGACAAAGATGAGTACCTCGTCCGCTGGGGCCACGACCCAATCATTCCTTTGCAGTTCCCCTTCAAGTTGACCCGGCCCCCACCCAGCATAGCCTAGCATGAACAGGGCATTGCGTGGGGCGGTGCCTGCAGCAATAGCTTTGAGAACCTCGACGCCGGGGCTCATGGATAGGTAATCATTGACTACGGTGGTGTGTTCGTTGGTGAAGTCGGAGGAATGTAGAGAAAAGCCAAGGAATGGCTGCACCGGGCCACCGTAATTTATGGCAATAGTATCGACCACGCCGTGGCCGTTCTCACCAAAACCGGCCAGTAGGTCGGCCACGGTGCTGGAGCCGAGCGGCTTGTTGATAATTAGCCCCACAGCACCGGTATGGTCATGGTTGACCATGACGATAACGGTCTTAGAAAATCGTGGGTCCCCCATTTTCGGGGCTGCCACCAGCAGCTGTCCGGCAAGGGAATTGAACTCAGTGAAAGATTCCGTAGTAGTGTCCGTCGCAGCGTCAAGCAAAAGCTTCGCGCCTAAGGAAGCCGGAGGCACGCCGAGAAAAAAGGCGGCCATCCCCGTCCAAAGAAGAACACTGCGCAAAAACATCATCCCCTCTTCCTCACGGTAACAGATTTTTGGTTATTCGTCAGAAGATAGATTAGCGGCCCTCTTTTAATTCAATGTATGATCTCACATCATATCTGGTAATGGTTCTATGAAGGATAAGAAAAAACCCCAAGGCATCGCCGTCGAGAAAAGCCCTGCCAGCCCTGTTCCAGTTGCTGGAGGCGGGTTGCTTGATCGGCGGCTGTTCCTGAAGTCCGGCGCGTTGCTAGGGTCTGCCGCGGCCCTTGGCACGGTTGCTTTCGCTGCTTATTGCGAAGAGGCTGATGCAGAAATACCTCCCGTGCCGCCGGCAGCACCTCCTTGGATGAAAACGCCTGGTGGCTCTTTTACCAATTACGGCCGACCCTCGCCTTACGAGAAAAATGTCATCCGCTGGATTGCTAGCAATCAGTCGTCGCCCAGTAACGGCGTGTCCTGGACCCCGCTTCAGGATCTAGAGGGCACCATTACACCTAGCGGCCTGCATTTTGAGCGCCATCATAACGGTGTACCTGCCATCGTCCCAGAACGGCACCACCTTCTGATCCACGGTTTAGTAGCTCGGCCCCTGACTTTCAAACTGTCGGACCTGTTGCGCTATCCTGAGATATCCTGGTTGTGTTTTGTGGAGTGCGGGGGCAACAGCAACGCTGGATGGAACCCGCGCCCGCTTCAGGCGCGGGCCGGGCACTTACACGGCCTAGCCTCGTGCAGCGAATGGTCTGGTGTGCCCTTGGCCATCCTCCTTGACGAGGCGGGTGTAGACCGGACTCAGGCCAAATGGCTCTACGCCGAAGGCGCCGACGCCGGCGCCGTGGGGGCCAGCATCCCCATGGCCAAGGCTTTCGACGATGCCTTTGTGGCCCTTTACCAGAACGGAGAACGCCTGCGTCCGGAAAACGGATACCCCATGCGCTTGCTCATCCCCGGCTGGGAGGGTGTGACACATATTAAATGGCTGCGCCGCCTGAAGGCGGTTGTAGAACCTATGATGTCCCGCAACGAGACCTCTAAATACACAGAGCTGGTTCCCAATGGCACGGCGCGTCAGTTCACCTTCGTTATGGATGCTAAATCGGTAATCACTGCGCCCTCGCCGGGGAAGAAGATGAAGGAGCCGGGTCTCTACGAGATCACCGGCCTGGCCTGGACTGGGCGTGGCCGCATCATTCGTGTCGAGATCTCTGCTGATGGCGGCGCGAGCTGGGCTGAGGCAGAGCTTCAGGAACCGGTCCTGCCTTACTGTTTCACCCGTTTTCGCATTCCTTGGCAGTGGACTGGCGCGCCGGCGGTCCTGCAAAGTCGTGCCACGGACGAGACCGGCTATATGCAGCCCACGCGCGATGCTCTGGTAGCGGCGCGCGGGACTCATAGCTATTTCCATTACAACGCCATCGTCAGCTGGCGGGTGTCGGCCCAGGGCAGGGTGTCTCATGTCTATGGTTGAGTCTAAAGGATGGGTGGTTGTTTTCGTTTTGCTGGCTGTGGGCATTTCCCTTGCCCGTGGCGCAAACCGGAGTGCGGAAACGACGTCCCCGCGCGGCCCCGATCTGGGCCATAGGGTTTCAGATAAAACAGCCGCCGCCTGGGATATCAGCATTCCTCCAGACGGCCATAACCTTCCTCCAGGCAGCGGCACGGTAGCCGATGGCGAGAAACTCTACCGGGAGAGGTGCATTGACTGTCACGGCAAAGAGGGGCAGGGGCTAAGTGCCGAGGAATTGGTGGGTGGTGTGGGCGGCCTAGCGGGGGACTATCCCGAAAAGACCGTGGGTAGCTATTGGCCCTATGCCACCACTTTGTTTGATTACATCCGCCGCGCCATGCCCCAGGAAGCGCCGCTGTCGCTCAGCCCCGATGAGGTCTATGCACTGTGCGCCTATCTTCTCTTTCTCAACGGCGTCATCGCCGAGGCCGACGAGATAAACACCGCAACCCTGCCTGCGGTACAGATGCCCAACCGCGACGGCTTCGTGCCCATCAACAAAATGGCGCGCTGAAATTTGCTTTCCGCCTAGTTGAGGGAAACAAGAGGTGGGTTCATGGGTTCGTGGGTCTCTGGCCGGTGTTCGAGGATCACAAGCATGCGGAATGCTGCCAGCGGACCCAATACCGGGGTCAGGATTTTCTCGATCCGGTTGATAATGGGAACGGCCCACGCCGGGATCAGGCTCCATTTGCGGAAGCCGCCCGAGAGAGGTGCGGCGAAAAGACCGCAACGGCGGACCGCATAAAGATTGAAACCGGGAAATTTCTCCATGAACCGCTCGCGCTGCCGCAAGAACATGAGTGTGGGAACGGCCTGGTTGGCGTCGTAAGGGGTGCGCTCTGGGTTGGTTTCCGGTTCGTGAAAGGGGTCCGCCTTCATGACCACCGGTTCGGGATGAAAATAATGATAGCAATAATGGCTCACCGGCGTGATCAGGGGTTCCAGCATCACCAGTCGCCCTCCGGGTTTAAGGACACGCAGGGCTTCGCGCAGGAAAACCGTGGGCCGCTCGAGGTGATGGAACACATCCATCATCACCACATTGTCAAAGGCGGTGTCCTTGAAAGGCAAGGACTGGGCGTCGCAGACGGAATCGAGCCAGGGTGCGAAGAGAACATCCGTGGATACCACATGGGGGGCGAATTCTTTGAAATTCCCCGATCCCCCGCCGATTTCCAAGGTCGAGCCGTCATGGCAGGCATCGGATATGCGGCGGTAGAAATCGCTGTAAAGTTCCCGTAAGACCGGCTTGTTGTGCCAGATCAGATGGTGATCGTCCAGCCGTGGGTCGTGCGAAGGGGAATCCGGCACCGGCTAGATGGCCTTCAGCTTGCGAAAGGCGAATACCACCATGCGCACCAGCAACAGCCCGTGGCGGAAACGGGAAATCTGGGTCTCACCGTAGGTGCGGCCGGCGTAGCGGATGGGCAGTTCCACCACCTTGAGATTCTGCTTGGCGGCGCCAAAGATGAGGTCGAAATCACCGAAGGGGTCGAACTCGCCAAAATAGTCCCGGTCGGTGGCGATCTTTTCGTAATTGGTCTTGGTCAGCACCTTGGTGCCGCACAGGGTATCGGTAAAGCGCTGGTTGAGAAGCCAGGAAAAGGCAAGGGAAAAGAGGTGATTGGCCACATAGTTGAGGGTTCGCATGGCCTGATTTTCCATGGGATAGACCAGCCGCGTGCCGTTGACAAACTCCCCCTTGCCGCTAACCAGGGCATGGTAAAATTTCGGCATGTCCTCGGGCGGCACCGTGAGGTCGGCGTCGAGAATCATCAGCACCTCGCCACGGGCCTGCGCGAATCCCTTGCGCACCGCGTCGCCCTTGCCCGATCCGTCCTGTTGTACCGCCTTGATGTCGAGGTCGGGATAGGCCGCAATGACGCGCTCAATTTCGCGCCAGGTGCCGTCCTCGCTGCTGCCCTCCACAAACAGGATTTCCAGGTCGTCGCAGAACCGTGGCAGGCGCTGCACTGCGGCCTCGATATTGCCGCACTCGTTACGGCAGGGGATAAGAACGCTGGCAGAAAGACCAGGCTGTTCCGCGTAGTTCAGGGAACGGGCCACCAGATAGTTGCGCAGACAGAGCCGCCGTACGCCAGGCAGTAATCCTAAGCTGCGATTGATCAGGCGTCCCAGGCCCAACAGCGGTTTGGGCATGAGCTGGCGCCATTCCTTTTTGACCACATCGAAATCGGTCAGATTCAGCAGCCCCTCAAGGTCCCTGGTGGAGAGCCAGTTCTGTTCCTTCTGTGGGATTTTAAGGCCCAGCATCTCGGTTAGTTTCAACACCGGCTCCCAGGCTTTCGAATAATAGGAAAGGATAATCCTGGTATCGCGGGTGCACAGAGAATGCAGTCCGGCCAGGGTGGTCTCGCAGTCCTCGAGAAAGCCAATGGTGTCGGAAAGGATGATGACGTCGAAAAACCCCTCCAGGGTTTTCATGAACTTCGGGTCTTCGATATCGCCCTCGTGAAAGGTGAACCCGGGATGGTTTTCCCTGGCGATGCGGACCATCTCACCGCTTAAATCCACACCCACGCCGCGCGCTGGGGCAAGTGCCTCAAGCAGGCGTCCGGTGCCGCAGCTGAGGTCGAGGACGCTGCGCCCCTCGCCAACGAGGAAACGCAGATAGCGCCAGTGATCCTCGTAATAAAAGGCGTTGCGGTTGATCCAGCCGTCACGGTCTGGGGCCAGCCGGTTGGCGAGCTCGCGATTAGCGGCTTTGCGCGGAGAAAGCACGGATTTGTTTTTCCTGCTCATGATGGGGGAGATATAGACCGGATGCGGGCAAAGGGCCAGAGCGGTTCAGGCTCACGGCATGCCATCCCCGTTGTCGTCGGTGAGACGGCCCTGGCAATCCACGCCCATGGTGATCACTTCCTCCAAGCGGGTGGAACAGGAGGCATCATAAACGGCTCCCGGCGCCTCGACGGCGAGGAAGGCGGCAAGCGCCCCCCTGCGCGATCCCCGCAACAGGGCGCAGGGATAGCCGGAAAGCACCTCGGGAAGATGGCGCGCACCGATCCAATCACGAAGCTCGCCGGTAGGCGAGGGGCTGGTAAAGATGTTGAGCCAGAAATCGTTCTCCGGCCTCAGCTCTTTCAATTGCTCCGAATAGGAAAATCCGCCGTGAAGATTGCCGCTGTAGAGGGCAAAGCTGAGGCTGGAGGAGGAATAGCCGTAGATGCGGGCGCAGGCGCCGAAGCGTTCATTATTCACGGCAAGCGCCGTCTCGCGCATCTCCCGGAACTCGCGGTCCGCCCTCGCCACTCCGAAGGCTTGGGAGATGGCGATCGCCGCCAGCAGCACCGGAAAGACGCGGGCAAACCGCCGCCGCAACCTGTCGCCGCCGAGGCCCAGCGCCGGGACCGTACGGTACATCAGGGCCCCGGAAAGGGCGGTCAGCATGTAGGCCGGGATCATGTAATGGGCAGAAAGCTGTTTGGCTATCATCAGCACCATGACCATCTGCGCCAGCACCACCCCTTGCAGCGCCTTCAATTCGGGTCCGGGTATGTCCGCGCCGCGCCACCGCGCCGCAAACAGGGTGAGCACGGCAAGAATGAAAGTGATGCCGAACAGGGGCCGGGTGAACAGACGATAGATATTGCGGGGATAGTTTCCTGGATCGATGACGGTGGCGGCCCCGCCGCCATGGTGCTGGCTGCCCAGGAACAGCCTGATGATCCAGTCCGTGAACTGTTCATAGGCGCCCAGTGCCGGCAGGGTGAAGAGGAGAAAGGCGACAAGGGAGGCAACGGCGAAGGTGCCGATGGCCCGGCGCTGGCCGAGAAGGAAAAGCGGCAGCAGGAAAAGTGGCGCGAAGGTAACCTTGCAGGCCACGCCGAATCCAATGGCCACGCCGAAGGCGATGGCGAAGTTCCCCCGGTTGGCCTCCATGGCGCCGGGGCGCAGCGCCAGAAGGACGACAATAACCAGCGCCATCGTCGCAAAAACTAACAGTGGCTCCGGCTTCAAGGCAACGGCGTGCCGGAGGATTTGCGAGGAAATGAAAGGGGCGGCCTGGACCATCACCACTGGCAGGATGTCCCGAAAGACGGCATAGCCCACCACCCCGGCGGCAAATAGGACAGCGGCGTTGAGCCATGCCATCACCTGGGTGATGCGGTGCATATGGGCTTCGGGATCGGCCAGCACGGTATCGATGATATGGGCGCCAGAAGCGGCGGGGTAGGTGGCCTTGAGCACCATGGCACCAAGCCACTGCACGGGCGTTCCGGGATGGTCCACATGGCCCGGCGTGGTCAGGTTGAGGATTTTTAGGGCGTTGATGAGGTAGGCATAGTCGGGGTCGATGCTGTACCACATCCAGAACGGCCCGGCGCTCTCCCTCAGGACCAGGACGGTAGCGAGAAAACAGGCAGGAAGCACCAAAAGGGCAGCCAGGTTTTTGCCCCCATGAGGAGAACTTGGAAGGGGAAAGAAATTTGAAAAAATGGACATCATTTCTAGCCTCTGATCTCGCCGGTTGAGTTCAGCTTTTCACTTCGCCACTGGGCATGGTGGGAACGGCACGGTTGCGGCTGCAGAGCCAGATGACGCCACCGGGGAGCGCCGCGATCGTTACTCCCAGCCCAAACAGGACGGAGAGTACCAAGGCGCTTTCCTGGGACACGCCCACAAGGCCCATGGCGACGATCATGGCGCCTTCGCGCATGCCCCATCCGGCGATGGAAATGGGCAGGGTCATGGCGAGAATGACGGGGGGCACTAAGAAAAAACAGTCGAGAAAAAAAAGCTCGATTTCCAGTTCACCGGCCAGCACATAGACGATAACAATGCTGAGGACGTGCACCAGAAGCGACAGGGCCGCCACCGGCAGAAGGTTGTCCATGTTCAGGGTCAGTCTGCGAGCATCGGCGGCAAGATTGGCCAGTCCCCGCATCAGCCGCCAGTGCTGGATTCGCCGCGGCATGCGGTCGGCATGGAGAAGGGCGGCGAATCCCGCTAGGGAGGCTGCGATGAGCAGGGCATAGCTCAGGATGGCGGTCTCGTCGGTAACAAGCTCCATCACATAAGGCAGGCTGACGGCGATCAAAACCATCAGCGCCATTACCGCCGCGAGACGGTCGAGAAAGATGCTGTTGACGGATTTTCCCAGAGGATTACCCCAGCGCACGATGGTCCACAGGCGGAAGGCGTCGCCGCCGACACTGGAAACCAGGGTGGTGTTGAAAAAGGTGGCGATCCACACGGTGCGGACGATACGGGGGAAGGAGAGACCGTCGCCAATACCAACTAGACGCATAAGGATGCCCCAACGCCACGCCACAAGAGCCATCTGAACCAAGAAAAGGATAATGGCGAGCACAACTGTCATCACATCCACCCGGCGCAGGTCCTCCATAGCCGCGCCAAGGTCAGACTTTCCCACGAAATACCAGATCAGCGCCCCCGAGAGGGCGATCTTCAGAGCCAACAGCCCCCAGGTCTTCATGCGCATGACCTTTCGCCTTTATGCAGCGGAGGTGGCCGGGGTGGGCTTGTCCACGTCGGGAGGAAGCGGGGAAAGGCCCAGTTCCCGCAACAGGCGGCGGTCTTCCTCGCACTCGGTGTTGGCCGTGGTGAGCAGCTTTTCGCCGTAAAAAATGGAATTGGCTCCGGCCAGGAAACACAATACCTGAGCCTCGCGGCTCAACTGGTGGCGGCCCGCGCTCAGCCGTACGCGGGATTCCGGCATTAGAATGCGCGCCGTGGCGCACATGCGTACCAGATCGAGCGGATCCACCGGCGGCCTGTTCTCCAGCGGCGTGCCGACCACCGCTACCAGCGCGTTGATGGGCACGCTTTCGGGATGGGGGTCGAGGCCGGCCAGGATTTCCAGCATGCGGGCGCGGTCACGGTCGCTTTCGCCCATGCCGATAATACCGCCCACACACAGGGAAATTCCTGCCTCTCGCACATGGCGCAGGGTCTCCATGCGGTCCTCAAAATCACGGGTGGAAATGATTTTGTTGTAATATTCGGGGCTGGTATCGAGGTTGTGATTATAGGCGGTGAGTCCGGCCTCAGCTAGACGCCTGGCTTGGTCTTGGCTCAGCATACCCAACGTCACGCAGGTCTCCATTCCCAGCGCGCCTACGCCACGCACCATGTTGAGAACCCGGTCGAATTCTTCGCCGTCATGCACCTGCCGCCAGGCCGCGCCCATGCAGAAACGTGAGGCCCCGAGTTCCCTGGCCTTGCGGGCGGTGTCGAGCACCTGGTCATAGGCCATAAGGTCGCCATTGCCCACATTGGTAGAGTGGTGGACCGATTGCGGGCAGTAATTGCAATCCTCGGAGCAGCCGCCCGTCTTCAGACTCAATAGGCTTGCCAGCTGCACCGAATCGTTCCCATGATGGTCGCTGTGGATGGTCCGGGCCCGTTGCACGAGATCAAGAAGGGGCGATTGCAGAATCGCAAGAGTCTCTTCGGTAGACCAGTCGTGACGGATGGCGTCGCTCATAACTTGGAGGGTCGATTCCGGTGAAAGCAGGTTGTGATGACCATGGAAGAGCAAGTGCCGTAGCGCGTCTCTATATGGGGGCACCATATCTCCATGGACCAGTCCCGGCAATCCATCATTACGGCATATTGTTTTGCGGTTGAAGGAAGAGAGATTTCCTAACATTATGGATTTAAATTCCACAGGTTAACGCAGGAACGGGAATCCCGACTGTGCCGCAAAACCAACCTTTAGCCACATGGCCAGAGCGTGCCCTACAGGTTCTTCGTGAGCTGGGATGGTCGCGGGTCGAACTTGCCAGGAAGAGCGGCATCTCCAAGGAAAGCATTTACAAGTATCTGGCCGGTAGCATCGACAAACCACGGGGCGATAACCTGCGCGCTATCTCCCAGGCCCTGGGCGTTAACGAAGTCTGGCTCACATTCGGTAAGGGAGAAAAACTGGTGAGCCGAGTGTCCCCACTGTCCCGTGAAGACGTCTCCCCCCATGACGCGATGGCCGAGGCGGTTCTGCTAACCGTGGGGGAAATGTACCGGGCCGACGCTATGGCCATTAAAGCTGGGATTTCCAGTCTCGATCTGATGGAAGCAGCGGGCACTGCCGTTGCCCGCGAGATTACCCAGCGTTGGGGAAAAACTCAGGTGCTGATCTTGTGCGGACCAGGCAATAACGGTGGTGATGGATTTGTAGTGGCGCGCCTGCTTGCGGCTGAGGGATGGCCCGTGCGCTTGGCCCTTATGGGAGAGAAGGAAAAACTCACCGGTGATGCTACCGTCAATGCTGGGCGCTGGCAGGGGCCGGTGGTTCGCCTCGATGAAGACCTCTTCGAGACTTCTACAAAAGATGGTGAGTTGGTGGTGGACGCCCTGTTTGGGGCCGGGCTAACTCGGCCACTAGAAGGAGTAGCAGCTTGGGTTGTGGGAACAGTGGGACGGCGGAGTCTTCCCGTGGTCGCCGTGGACATGCCTAGTGGGGTGCATGGCGATAGCGGACTCGTTCTGGGAGGTAAGGACGGGGGAGTGGCGCCGCAGGCACAGCTTACGGTGACGTTTTTCCGCCGCAAACCGGGTCATCTTCAGTTTCCAGGCCGCCGCTTGTGCGGCGAGGTGGTGACGGTGGATATCGGTACCCCAGTGACGGTTCTTGAGGAGATCTCCCCAAGGCAATACGAAAACGGCCCTGCTCTATGGCGCGATCGGTTCCCGGTTCCTACGGCCGAGGATCACAAATATACGCGGGGTCACACCGTAGTCATGGGTGGGGCGCAAATGACGGGTGCGGCACGGTTGGCGGCGCGGGCTTCCCTACGCGCTGGAGCCGGGCTGGTAAGTCTTGCCTGCTCTACCGAGGCGTGGCCGGTTTATGCCACCACCACCCCCGGCACTCTTGTTGTTCCCCTCTCTGGCTCTGGTTCTCTCTCTGGCCTATTAGCTGATGATCGTAAGAATCTTTACCTTCTGGGGCCTGGCAACGGCATCAGCGGTGAGACCCGAGCACGAGTGTTGGCGGTAATGGAGGCAGAGCGGCCCTGTGTTCTTGACGCTGACGCCCTCAGCGTATTCGCGGAGTCACCGGAAGTTTTATTCGATTCCATCCGTTCGCCATGTGTACTAACCCCCCATGAGGGTGAGTTCCGCCGCCTGTTCGGAGATACGAAAGGGGAAGGAAAGTTGGTGCGGGTGAGAGCAGCGGCCCAGCGCAGCGGTGCCGTGGTTCTTCTCAAGGGGGCCGATACGGTGATAGCCGACCCTCAGGGTAACGCTGTCATCAACAGCAATGCTCCGCCGTGGCTAGCGACGGCGGGGGCCGGTGACGTGTTGGCAGGGTTTATCGCCGGGCTCATGGCCCAGGGCATGCAGCCCTTCGCCGCCGCCTGTGCCGGTGCCTGGTTGCATGGGGCCGCTGCTACGTCTTTCGGTCCCGGCCTTATTGCCGAGGATCTTCCGGACCTGCTGCCGCCGGTCCTATGCGATCTGCTTACACGGGACGTGCTCTGAGCCTGGGACTTTTTGATAGGTTGATAGGATGAATAATCCGATTGCGTATCAAGCTATGAAGCTACTTTGTTATCATTCTCAATTGCTTATATATCGTTATGTAACTTAATAAAAAACTTAATAAAATGTGATTTGGTAGGTTTAGTTAGGGAATTGCTTATAGGGTACGCAGCTGTTACTCTTTAGCGTAAGGGAGACGTCCGGGACTTCGCGGGCGTTTACCAAAAAAAGGGGGGAGTAATGCGGTTTGGTCGAGGATTTTTGGGCCGGAGTGCGGAGTTAGCAAGTGAGGACATAACGCCGGGGGCGGTATTTTGCAAAAGTGCTACTAAAGGTGATCTTATGGAGGTTGCAAAGGTCCTTTCTGTGTGTAGAAATCGTGGCATTCCCCATGTTCGTTTTGAGGTGGGCTACAAACATCCTTCGTTCCGCTCATTCCGTGATTTTAGGGTTCTCGCCTTATCTTCCTTCTCTCGCCAGTACCCCGATCGTCTGTAAGGCATTGAAGTTCCGTAATTTTTTCAACCTGTGCGGCGTTTTGCCGCTTTTTTTGTGGAGGGGATAACCTCCTAAAGTCTCGCCGGCAACCTCCTTAGTTTCTTAGTCTGGATCTTCTTAACGCCAAGTGCTTTGCGTGGTGCTTGATGGCTTTCTGAATCCACGGTGCTGCGGGGCGACTTCTTGTCCCCCGGATTCCTCCTATGTTATAGAGGGTCCGCATTTTCAGGGCCGACGGACGCAATTGTCGGTTGCAGGGATCTGCCTCGAGGGAGCTTGCACATTCGTTCGTGTCTCCGGGGCCGACTTCGCGGGCGTGGCGGAACTGGTAGACGCGCTGGCTTTAGGTGCCAGTGGAGCAATCCTTGGGGGTTCGATTCCCTCCGCCCGCACCAACATTCCCGAGAGGCTGACCCCAAGTTTTCAATCCTTATTTTATAAATCAATATTCATTTGTAACTTATTATATTTAATGTAAAAATATTAACTGAGATAAGGACAAATGCAGACAACAGAAGCACAGGTAACAGAAGTCAAGTCGGAAGGACTGTCCCGTGAATTCAAAGTTGTGGTTCCCGCCCAAGAGTTGGACCGCCAGTTGGAGTTGCGCCTTCAGGAAATAGGTAGGACAGCGAAAATCCCTGGATTCCGTCAAGGCAAGGTGCCCGTGGACATGCTGAAGAAGCGTTACGCCTCCTCAGTCATGGGCGACATCCTCGAATCCACCGTCAGCACAAGTTCCCAGCGTGCTATGGAGGACAGGCAGCTTCGCCCTGC
>Ga0187827_10004611_pt1 | contig 16848 bp, 14 predicted proteins | sample ETNtaG_39_FD_167969 | JGI IMG/M metagenome (GOLD analysis project Ga0187827, IMG submission 167969) | Marine microbial and viral communities from oxygen minimum zone, Eastern Pacific Ocean - ETNP2014_SV_150_PacBio MetaG (Illumina Assembly) | ecosystem: Environmental > Aquatic > Marine > Hypoxic...
ACCGGCGTCGCAATGGGTAGCGTCGCCATGCTCGGTTCAACACTGGTTCCGGACATGGAACGTCGCGGGTACAGCAAGTCGATGTCCATCGGTCCGATACTGGCGAGCGGAAGCCTAGCAATTATGATTCCACCAAGTGCCCTCGGGGTGATCCTCGCGAGCATGGGCCAGTTTTCAGTTGGCAAGCTGCTAATCGGCATTCTCCTACCAGGACTGTTATTAGCAGTTGTTTATGCGACCTACGTCGTTATCCGTTGCCACATTCAACCCCATCTAGCGCCAGCGTACGAAGTGATACCTACTCCGATCAGGCCACGGATCATACGAACAGTTCAATACGTTCTTCCACTAGTCACTATTATCGGTATTGTGATCGGGACGATCTTTGCCGGTGTGGCCACACCCACCGAAGCGGCGGCTTTAGGGGCATTGTTCTGCTTTTTGCTAGTGGCCTGTTATGGAAAACTGACTTGGCAAGTCCTCAAGAAATCCATCGCGGCGGCGACCACCATTTCAGTCATGGTTTTTGTCATTCTTACAGGATCAGCAGCATTCAGCCAGATACTGGCATTCACCGGGATTACAGTGGGTCTTACAGAACTGGCACTTGCCTGGTCGGAACACCCTATCCTGATTCTGATCGCCATGCAGGTAATTCTGCTGCTATTGGGCATGTTGATTGAGCAGACGTCAATCGTCATGATCACAACACCAATCTATTTCCCCATCGTTAGTGCGTTCGGTTGGGATCCAGTTTGGTTCGGCGCCATCATGCTGCTTAATCTCGAGATGGCGACCATTTCACCGCCCTTTGGTTTATCACTGTTTGTGATGAAAGGTATTACGTCAAAAAATACAACAATGGGTGACATCTATCGTGCGGCCCTGCCTTTCGTGGCCCTCAACCTACTGGTCATGGCAATCATGATTGCCGTTCCGGGCACCGTCCTATGGTTGCCGACACTGATGAGATGAGTGTTTTCCAGGTGACCCGCCTCATTCTCGGCCCCATTTAGCACCACTAATCGCCCGACTCCATTCCACCCCCGCCGAAGGTTGTTGGTATATACCGCGGCGCATCAATGGCTCGACTGAAGCGAACTTTCGTCACCACCGGATTAAAGGGCTCTGGTGGTCGCACCACCTGAAGATCTATTTCCACACTCGCGGCGATAAATTCAGGACCCGGTCGATTTAACGCGCGGCGTAAAATCTCTCCAAATGCATCGACAGTATCAACTGCCTGCGCTTGGTCAACACCCAGGCTTTGTGCAAGTTTGGAAAAATTAAGCTCCTTATTGGTCAAAGGCTGTCCCCCTGACGCTGCATGAACACCATTTTGAATGAGAATAATCGTTAGGTTTTGGGGCGCCACCGCACCCACCGTAGCGAGCGCCCCCATATGCATCAACAAACCCCCGTCTCCCTCAACAACCACCACCCGCCGATCGGGCTGGACTGCTGCTAAGCCCAGTGCAAATGGCAGCGCCAGTCCCATTGCATCTTCAAAATAAAAATTTTCCGGTCGATCATTCACCACGGCCCATAGATAAGATGAATTGCCAAGACAAGTGACAACCAACGCTTCTGATGGCAACTCAGCCGCTAGGGCTTCAAAGTACGCTTTACGACTTGGTAGTTGTGGATTCACCATTGTACGTCCTCGCGGCCCATCAACAGGACAAACGGTTGCGAGGCTTCTTCCGCATAGGTGGCCGCCGCCTTGAGTTGACTAGCGATGGGTGCATCAGGGCGAACGACTGCGTGATGGAGTCCCATTGCCCGTAACACGGGTAACGTTACGCGGCCTTTAGGAATGTGATAGAACACCGGATCATCAGGTGCCCCCCTAAACGAAGCCAAGATCAACAAAGGGATCTGATAGCGCATCGCTAGTGAGACCATGCCCGCGCCCATGGTCATAATCCCAACGTTCTGAACCAACAGCACCGTCCGCGCACCACCAATCCGAGCACCACACGCAATAGCAAGCGCCTCTTCTTCGTGGGTCGCACGAATTAACTGCATATCAACATGGTTTTCTATCTGTACTAATAATTTCCCCAACCAACCATCCGGAACCGTCACCGCCATTTGAAAATCTAACTCGTACAGCGTATCTAGCAACTGGGACGGTCGATGTGGAAGAACCTCAGTCATCATTTTATGCACACCTGCACCGGCAACAAACAACCGGGAGAAGGCTCCTTCAGGCATTATTGAGGGTTATAGTAGCATTAGCACCAAGCACCAAGCACCAAGCACCAAGCACCAAGCACCAAGCACCAACGAGATTCTATCCAACTGCCCCAGAGGACCAACATAGTGCGTCCTGACATAATTCATCAGCCTGCCCGTGGAGACTTAGTTGAGAAATTTTGATTACAAGCTGCCAACATCGCTAAATGAATTAACCGACATGCTGAGCCATGGCGGGCACACAGCCCGGTTGCTCGCAGGGGGAACTGATCTAGTTGTCGCCATGCGTGGGGGCCGCATGACTCCAGAAGTGGTGATCGACACCAAGCACGTCGAGGAATTGAACGAACTGTCGTTCAATGATCACACAATGATACTGGGCGCTTCGGTAACCTGTCGCAAGGTCTGTCGAAACCCACAAATTGTTAAGCACTTCCCAGCATTGATTGATTGCGCGACTTTAATCGGTGGAACTCAAATACAAAACCGTGCGACCCTAGGGGGAAACCTATGCAATGCAGCGCCGAGTGCTGACACCATCCCCGCGTTGATCGTCTTGAAGGCACAGGCGAATATTTGTGGCCCACACGGCAGTCGACAGGTGCCGGTTGAGATATTCTGTACTGGACCGGGTCAAACCATACTCGAACGCAATGAAATACTGGTAAGTTTTAGCATTCCACTACCACGTGAGCATGAAGGTGCATTTTTTATACGATTCATTCCACGTAACGACATGGATATTGCTATTGCAAACGCGGCAGCCAGCATCGTCATCGACAGCAGCGGGGAAACCATCATTGAAGGCCGAGTCGCCATTGGCGCCGTAGCGCCAACCCCGCTGTACGTCTCCGACGTCGAACCGGTGTTATCCGGCCGGCCCATCGCTGATGACGTCATAGCGCAAGCGGCAGACATTGCTCGCCAGGCCGCTAGACCTATTACCGACATGCGAGGCACTGTCGACCAGAGGAAACACCTCACCGAGGTGTTGGTCAGGCGCGCCTTAAACGGTGCAGTGAATCGCGCACGAGGAAACGACTGATGAATAGACAGCAGGTAACCGCAACGATCAACGGCGAACACAAGGAGTTTCTGTGTGAACCACGCCAGAGTCTATTGGAAGTCTTACGCGATGAACTTTTCCTGACGGGAACCAAAGAAGGTTGCAACGATGGTAACTGTGGTTCCTGCAATGTGATCCTGGACGGCACGTTGGTTAATGCATGTTGCATATTTGGTGTTGAAGCGAGTGGTGGCCATATAACCACCATTGAAGGGTTATCGAAAGGGAACGAACTTCACCCCCTACAACAGACCTTCCTCGAAGGAACGGGTATGCAGTGTGGGTTTTGCACACCCGGTTTTCTGATCGCAGCTAGCGCGTTACTCGACGAAAATACAGAACCGACCGAAGAAGAAATCCGCCATTGGTTAGTCGGTAACCTGTGTCGTTGCACCGGATACGACAAGATTGTCAAAGCCGTTCAAGATGCCGCCCTAATTCTACGGGAGCGAGCACTGTGAACGATTACGTCATTCCAGAAAAGCTTCGGGTGGTTGGCACGACACCAATACGCCCAGATGGGCACGACAAAGTCACCGGCAGAGCAAAGTTTGGCGATGACTTCCATCTGCCTGGCATGCTGCACGGCAAAGTGTTGCGTAGCCCACACGCCCATGCTCGAATCAAGTCGATCGATACCTCTCATGCCGAGACTTTTCCCGGCGTGCATGCCGTCGTCACGGCTGCCGATTTTCCCAAAATCTCCAGCAACGTTATCGATGCCGGTGAAGCAGGTCAGATCGATATGCAGGATGTCGCGGACAATTGTATAGCGCGAGAAAAGGTATTCTATGATGGCCACGCAGTGGCTGCGGTTGCTGCCGACAATGTCCACATTGCCGAGGAAGCGGCGAATCTAATACAGGTCAACTACGAACTACTGGACCCCGTGATGGATGTGCGCTCGGCTATGGCCGATAACGCACCAGTGCTACACGATGACTTTCTCCCAGGCGCGTTTCTTGCACCCACTGAGAAAGCGTTGCCAAACGCCAGCAAACTTGAACTGGCCATGGGTGATATCACCAACGGATTCGATGAAGCTGACGTCGTCATCGAGCGAGAGTTTACGACCGAGACCGTTCATCAAGGCTATATAGAGACGCATATTGTCACCGCCCAATGGGGTGCCAACGAAATGGTCACAGTCTGGACAACCACTCAAGGCCAATTCGCTATACGAGACCAACTGGCATTGGTTCTTGAACTACCGATGAGTGCAATCACCGTCATCCCCCTGGAGATCGGTGGGGGATTTGGTGGCAAGGACTCTATCTATATTGACCCTCTCGCAGTGGTGCTATCAAAGCAATCAGGTCGGCCTGTAAAAATGGTGATGAATCGTGCCGAGACACTCCGCGCGACCGGCCCAAGTTCAGGCACGTATATCAAGGCCCGTTTAGGTGTAAAGATTGACGGAACGTTGGTGGCGGCTGAGTTTCATGGGGCCTACGAAGCCGGCGCCTACTCTGGCGGTCCCGTAGCACCCGGCGTGTCGACCGCATTAACGCGCTACAACATCCCCAATGTAAAAATTGAAGGCTACGATGTGCTCGTCAATAAGCCCAAGGTCAAGCCTTACCGCGCGCCGGGTGCAACACCCTCCAATTTTGCCGTCGAAACCATGATTGATGAATTGTGCCGGGAATTGAAATTGGATCCTGTAGAATTTCGTCTGCGTAACGCACTCACAACGGGAGATCGGTTAGTGCTTGGATTTCCCTGTCCTGACATTGGTGGCGTCGAAATCCTAAAGGCAGTCCAAAATCATGTGCACTATCAATCGGACATAGGCGGCCCCCATCGCGGTCGCGGCTTAGCCTACGGCTTCTGGTTTGGTGCGGGGCTTCCATCCAGCGCGGACCTGATGGTGAATTCCGACGGAACGGTCCAATTGTGCTCCGGCAGCCCAGACATGAGTGGCACTCGTATCACATTGGCCATGCAGGCCGCCGAAGCACTAGGCATTGAGCCGAACGATATCTTCCCCAGCGTTGGTGACACAGCCTCGGTAGGATACTCGTTTCAGACGGTGGCTAGTCGCACCACTTTTGCCACGGGCATCGCAGTCTACCAGGCGGCCGGGGACATACTGGCCCAGATGGCCGAAAGGGCTGCCCTTATCTGGCAAATTTCCACTGACAACATCCTGATCGATGGTGGCCGCTTTGTGAACAAAACCAATGTCCAGCAATGTTTTACCTTCAAGGAATTGGCCGGAAAACTAGTTGGCACGGGGGGGCCCATCGCAGCACGAGCGCTGGCTTCACCTGAAGGCGTTGGATTCCAGATTACCGCCCACTTGGTCGATCTCGCCGTTGATACCGAAACGGGGAAGGTCGATATCCTGCGCTATACCGCTTTTCAGGATGCCGGCAAAGCCGTCCATCCCGATTTTGTAGAAGGCCAAATTCAAGGCGGCACGGTCCAGGGTATCGGCTGGGCATTGAATGAGGAGTATTTCTATGATGAGGCCGGGCACCTTAAGAACACCAGTCTGCTGGACTATCGAATGCCGACAATACTGGATGTCCCAAATATAGAGGCGGTCATTTTAGAAAGACCAAACCCAGGTCACCCGTATGGTGTGCGAGGTGTTGGAGAAGTGCCCATTGTCCCACCTGCTGCCGCAATCGCCAATGCGCTATACGATGCGGTAGGCATCCGCATGAATACATTACCCATGACGCCCGCCAAGATTCTCGATAAGTTGAATTCCATAACAGACTAGGAACGTAGTCATTGCCTATCGCCTGGATTCCCCACCCGATGCGCGAAGTGACTGGTGGGACCGAAAAAGTAACCATAGAGGCGGCCAATGTGCGCGAAGCTATTCGCGCCCTTGAAGGTCTCTACCCTGGCCTCGTGGATTTATTAATACAAAACGACCAACTGGGCAAAGGGATTGCCGTCGCAGTGGATGGCAGAATCGTCCGTCGCGGGCTCTATGAACCCCTTCAAGGTAATAGCGAGATCCACTTTATACCGGCCCTCGGCGCCGGTTGATCCATCCCTCATAACGGCATACTCCGAATAAACCCACGACTGGGGGCTCTTGCATCAAATCAGATGCGTTCATGGCCCCTCCAAGGCAGGCATCATCACCAACGCGCTTAAATCATTGACATTCTGAAATACGTCGCTAGGCTACGCGCGAACTTTAATCAACCTTAATAAAAAGGACTTACATTGTCTAAGACGAGTACAGAGAACGATAAACGAATTGCCGCTCGATTTTCCCGATTGTGGGCTAAGAAACGCTTAGAGATGTCCATGACGCAGGAGCAGCTTTCAGGCGCGCTCGGTATTTCCCAGAGCGCGGTATCACAAATGCTGTCTTGCAGAATGCTTATCTCGACCGAAATGGTGATGAAGATCGCCGTTGTCCTCGGTGAGTCACCGACCAGTATCGATCCTGCTTACTTCAAGAGATTTGACATGAATCGATCTGAAATGATCGGATTTCTTGCACTAGAATTAATGAAGTTAAAACCTTCCGAGCGAAACAAAATAATGCAGGAAACACGAAGAATGAACAAACGGGGTAACAAACGACAAAGCAGAATCGTTACCTAGCAAAGACTTGATCGGGCAACCATCTAATGAACCCTAGACTTGACGTAACTGAGCCTCAGGATTCGGGCCTGATGAGCCAATCATTACTGCAGCAGTTTGCCAACTTACTACACATGGACATAGCGATACATCATCGCGAACTTACTGGCCGAGTGACCCAGCGTTACCCGCTGAATACCATCCGTCAAGTCCGCAGTCAGGGAAAGAACACCACATTCGCGTCATATTACGAATCAGATACCAACTGCGGATACGTCCAGCAACTCTACAACGAAGGCTACATCTTCGAGTCATTAGCCTATCTGATGGGAATTCAAACCACCACCTTATTGCCAGTTATAAGAACACAGCAAACATCCAGCACAAAATACCGTGACTTCGAAGGTCATCTCAGGCACGCCCCATTCCTTGAGGCAATGATCATGCCGAATGCCTGGACTTATGAGAATCTAGGTCTCGCGACCATTGTCGCAATCAGCCTCACCCTGCCCCGCCCAGCAAGAGACGCAAACTGGTATGTGCCCCCTAATATCTGTTTCTTTGGCACTGTCAATCAGTCCATTATTATTACAAAAGAATATCTGGAGACGGTATATCACCTAGGCAAACTCCTCACCGAACTGCATGACGACGCCGTCGACATACCGGTCCTTAGCGACAACCTCTCGAAACGGAAATTGGTTAACGATTGGACTATTATCCGTTAACGAGACTGCCTGTCACTGAGTTCACCCATCCTGACTTTCTCTTAATCTGACAACAGCCCGCACTGATTAACAATCACATAACGAGTTGAGTTGAGCTGAGCTATACAGATCGTTTCGATTATAACTTCGTGTCGTTAATTGGTATCATTTCTACTTATACTTAATAGAAGTCGCTGCATGATATCACTTACCCCCACGAACGAAATTACATCTCAACATCTAGAGTGAGCATCAACCGCAGTAGCGCGACCCGCAATTCGCTGAAGGTGTAACCTCAAACGTAGTGTGAGACCACTTAATCTGCCAAGAACACTATGAGCCACTCACCTCCAAAACGCTTTTACCAAGAGGTTCACGATACGCTTCAAGCCATAAAAGCAGACGGTTTTTATAAATCGGAGCAGATCATTTCATCACCTCAAGGCGCTCGTATTCAAACCCACAACAACCGACATTTCCTCAATTTTTGCGCAAATAACTATTTGGGATTGTCTAACCATCCCGAACTGATTCAGGCTGCGAAGACCGGACTTGAGTCACACGGTTTTGGATTGGCCTCGGCGCGTTTTATCTGTGGGACTCAAAACATTCATAGAGAACTGGAATTGCGATTGGCAGAATTTCTTGGTACGGATGATGCAATCCTCTATACCTCGTGCTTCGATGCGAACGGTGGCCTTTTCGAGCCACTACTTGGCCCTAACGATGCGGTAATTTCAGACAGCTTAAATCACGCGTCGATTATTGATGGCATACGTTTGTGCAAAGCTAATCGGTTCCGCTATGACAACAATGACATGGCTGATCTAGAACGGCAGTTACGCGCAGCCAATTCGGCTCACGCGACCACTAAACTCATTGCGACCGACGGCGTTTTCTCTATGGACGGTGTGATTGCAAACCTCAATGGAATTTGCGATCTCGCTGACCAGTACGATGCATTAGTCATGGTCGATGATTCTCATGCAGTAGGTTTCATGGGCGATAGCGGGCGCGGCACACACGAACATTGTGGCGTGATGGGTCGAGTCGATCTCATTACTGGCACTCTGGGCAAAGCGCTTGGCGGCGCATCAGGAGGCTATACCGCAGGAAATCGCGAGATTATTGACCTGCTTCGACAGCGATCCCGCCCTTACCTATTCTCCAATTCATTAACGCCCGCCATTGTGACCGCGGCTCTACGTGCACTAGAGATGGTGTCGGAAGACTCGGAACCGCGCAGTAAACTTCTAGATAATTCAGCCTATTTCCGTGAATCCATGAGCGGCGCAGGCTTCGATCTGGCTGGCGACAATCATCCGATCATTCCTGTCATGATCGGCGATGCGTCCCTCGCGCAACATCTCGCGGAAAAATTACTGGAAAAGAATATCTACGTGACTGCGTTTTCATTCCCCGTCGTTCCAACTGGCCAAGCACGAATTCGCACTCAAATGTCAGCGGCTCATACTCGTCAACAGATTGATGTGTGTATCCACGCATTCACCGAAACTGGCAAAACATTAAATATCATCTAGGCACACTACCTTATGCAAAGCATTGGTTTTGACGTTGGAGGCACCTTCACCGACATTGTTGCCGTTGGGAGTAACGGAGGTCTTGCTGTTCGTAAAATTCTCTCAACGCCAGTGGACTACAGTGACGCAATCTGTAGTGGGCTGATCGAAATGATCAACAATGGTCAGGTATCCACACGGGACGCACGACACCTGGTTCATGCAGCGACGGTTGCTACTAATACGGTGATCACCCGTACTGGTGCGAAGGTCGGCTTGATTACAACCGACGGATTTCGTGACGTCCTCGAAATAGGCCGACTGCGTTACCCACGTCTGTACGACATGGAATTTGAAAAACCGCTACCTCTCGTACCTCGCTATCTGCGCATGGGCGTAACTGAACGAGTGGACTATCGAGGCAATGTCGTTACTGAACTTGATTGGCCGAACGTAAAAGCAGTTGTGAATTATCTTATAGAGCACGATGTTGAATCGATCGCAATTTGCCTTTTAAACTCTTACGCGAATCCTATACATGAACAGCTCATTGCAGATTATTTGTCAACATTCGCACCTCAAATTACGCTCTCCGCCTCTTACCAGGTATTACCTGAGATAAAAGAATATGAACGTACCAGTACGACAGTAATCAATGCATACATCAAGCCAGTCGTTGCTCAGTACATTTCTAACTTAGAAAAACGACTCGATGCAATGGGGCTAGACGCACCTATCACCGTCATGCAATCTAGCGGTGGCACTGTACGAACGGACTTCGTTAAGGAGCGACCGGTTTACGCTATTGAGTCAGGACCGGCGGCTGGAGCTGTCGGCGCCGCTACCGTAGGGAAGCATCTTGGCATTGACAATATCATCGCATTCGACATGGGTGGGACGACGGCTAAAACCTGTCTTATCGAAAACGGCATACCTAGACTGGCCAGCGAATACGAAGTCGGAGGCGAACTGAGTATTGGACATCGCTTGCTCCGCGGCGGCGGTTATGTACTTCGAGTGCCAGCTATCGATCTAGCAGAAATCGGGGCTGGCGGTGGGAGTATCGCCTGGATAGACCGGGGCGGAGTTCTGCGGGTCGGCCCGCAAAGCGCCGGTGCTGATCCTGGACCGGCGTGCTATCGGCGAGGAGGTACAACGGCAACTGTCACCGATGCGAATGTGGTCCTGGGCTACCTCAACCCAGAGTATCTGGTCGGTGGCGCCCTCAAAATAGATCGCAATCTGGCGATGCGCGCTGTTTCAGACAACATTGGCACTCCCCTAGGATTGAGCGCAGAAGATGCAGCGCTTGGAATTCATACCATTGTCAATTCGACCATGGTGCGGGCAGTCCGTGCCGTATCGAGTGAGATCGGGCGAGATCCAGGCGACTTTGTGCTTTTCGCATTTGGTGGCAGCGGGCCGGTCCATGCCTCCACCCTTGCAAGAGAGGCCAACATGGCAGACATCATCGTTCCACCCTCACCCGGCGTTTTTAGCGCCGTAGGCCTACTCCTTTCCACCGTTGAACATCAGTATGTCCAAACCTTTTGGCGTGATCTGAGCAAGGTCGACACTGAACAATTGGAGAATACCTTCCGCCGAATGGAGGATGAAGCTACAGAAACGTTGTATGGCGAGGGATTCGCTAAGCACCAGACCAAGCTAGATCGCTTTGTTGACATGCGCTATCCGGGGCAAACATCCGAAATACTCGTAGCTATGCCGGAGACGCAACGAGACAACTCGTTGTTGATCACACTCGAAAATACTTTTCACTTAGAGCACGAAAAGAGTTACGGGTACCGCTCCTTGGAAGGAGAGTCCGTGGAGATTGTCAATGTACGGCTGCGTGCCCGCGGTCTCTCAGATGAACCTTTCTCACCGGATGACCTGTTCCAGGCCGAGCAACAACGCGTAAAGCCTGTTGAAGCAATACCCACAAGTCGTAATGCCTATTTTGGAAATGATCATGGGTGGCTCGGCACGCCCGTATATCCACGAACTGAACTTGACTCCTCGCCAATTACAGGCCCACTAATTATTGAGGAATACGACGCGACCATCGTCGTACCGCCGGAAGCTGCCGCTCACATTGATGCTACAAACAATGTTCGCATTACGTTTAAAAAACCCTGAGAGGAGAAGTTGTCGTGCCCAACACTAATCGTGATCCGATCAAAATAGAGCTACTTAAGAATGCCCTTACCGCAATCGCTGATGAAATGGCAGTCACGATGGTACGCACAGCGCGTTCACTACCTATCAAAGAGGCATTGGACTTTTCCACTGGACTTCTAAATGCCGACGGAGCCCTCATAGCACAAGGTCTATGCCTGCCACTTCACATGGGTTCCTTTCCTCCGACCATGTCGAGCATTCTTGCTGATTACAAGGACGACGTGCGGCCCGGCGATATTTTTGCGACAAATGATCCCTACCTTGGTGGCGGCACGCACCTACCCGACATTTACATATTCGTGCCTATTTTTGTGGGCGACACATTAATCGGCTTCGCAGCCACTATTGGACACCACACGGACATTGGCGGCCGAGTAGCTGGCGGAAATGCATGTGACAACACAGAAATTTATCAAGAGGGTGTTCGCATTCCACCGCTGAAAATAGGCAAGGAAGGAGAGCTTGACGAGATTTTTCTCAAACTCATGAGAGCGAACGTCCGAGTGCCTCAAAAAGTACTCGGAGACATTATGGCTAGCATCGCAGCATGCCGTCGCGGTGAGACTGGATTGCAGGCCCTGGCTGATAGCTACGGTGTTACAGCCCTTCGTGAATCCACCCTCGATCTGATCGATTACGCGGAAGAACTCACTCGGGCTGAACTGCTTGAACTTCCCGATGGACAATGGACCTTCGAAGACTTTCTTGACGATGATGGCTTTCAAGAAGATCCAATAAGGATTGTTGCCACACTGGTGAAAACAAATGATGAACTGACTGTCGATTTCGCAGGAACCGATCCCCAGGTAAAAGGCTCTATTAATATGCCTTTTTCATTTTCCGCCTCTTGCGTATACGCTTGCATCCGATCAGTAATGGATCCGAGCATTCCAAACAACGAAGGGTTTTTTCGACCGATTACAGTCATCGCTGAACCCGGAAGTTTTGCTCACTGCACTCATCCAGCGCCAGTGGCTGCTCGTGGATTAGGAGCCTCACGAGTGACCGACTGTGTGTGGGGCGCCCTAGCGCAAATGCTACCGGACAAAGTCTTTGCCTGCTGCGTACAGGGAGACTATGGGGTCACCATCGCAGGCTATACCGATGACAACGCCCCATTTGTGAGTCTTGAGTTTCTCTTCTCAGGGTGGGGTGGGCGCCCGGATAAAGACGGCATTGATGGCCTTTCATCCCTGGCTGTCAACTATTCAAATACACCAGCTGAAATACTCGAGGTCGAGCAACCCTTACGCATTGAACGTTACCAGTTTCGGACCGACACAGGAGGCGCTGGTAAATTCAGGGGAGCGGTTGGCTTAGAACGTGAATACCGCCTTGTAGAAGCAAATGATGCGATTTTACAGGTCCGTGGTGACCGACAAAAATTCGGTCCGTTTGGTCTACATGGGGGGCAAGCAGGGGCTAAGGCTGGAAACTTACTCAATCCTGACAGCGACTCACACTCAGTTCCAGACGGAAAGTTTATGATGACTTTGAAAAAAGGAGAGTCATTTCGCGCCCAACTCGCCGGTGGAGGTGGGTGGGGAAATCCGTTTGAACGAGATCCTGCTTCCGTACTTGATGATGTCTTGAATGAAAAGGTCTCAATGGAATGTGCGCTTGAACAATACGGTGTCGTCATTAACCGGGTCGATATGGCAGTGAATGAGGAAGAAACCACCCGCCGTCGGACAGCAGTATCCACTTAAATCTGCCGGACTAACAGGACTGCGTCAGCAACCACCTGACCCTATCGCAGCAGCAACAAGGCACTTCTAATTATTGCAACTTTCCTCTCCCAACAACTGGCCACACAACTTCCACGCGGCCAGCCCGAACACCATAAAGATAATCATGTAAGAAGACGGTTGCATCTGAATACCCGGGCACAAATTCAATCTGCTCACCTGGGCGAGGTGATGAATTTTCTTGGGCCAGAAAAATAGAACCATGTTCTGCGGAAAACTTGAATGAATCAACCACTCCACAGCCAAGAATTTCTGGCTCGCCAAACCCTCTACCACTTGACTTGAAACCTGCATCACAAATAATTCTGTTTGACTCAGGTCTGCTTGTTACCGTTGTCAGAATAGTCAGCGCTGGCTCTAGGTCAACCCCAAAGTCGCGCCGATACCGGCCACATCCATAGATACCCCCCCCGGCTTCTACTTCGGTTATGCCGGGTGCAAAAGCACTGATCCAATATGTACCCGTGCCCCCGCAACTGATAATGTCTAGCGAAATCCCGACTTGTCTAATCTGATCGGCACTCTCTGTCAAAAGCGACAAAGCCGCAATAATTTGTCGCTTCTTTTCAGACTGATCTGCTATCGTCAAAGTATGCGATTCCCACGTCTGCAACCCCGCAAGCTCAATATTTGAAAGCTCTGAAATCTCTTTAGCAAGCGCAACCGCTGGTTGTCCGGGTTTGACACCTGCCCTCCCCATACCCACATCTACTTCGATAAGAACCCGTGGCCGAACTCCCGTTGCTGCTGCAGCTTGATCAATTTGGCGAACGTTATCTATGCTATCCACACAGACCTTTACATCGGCTTTTTCACACAATTTAACAAGTCGAGATATCTTTGTAGCACCCACCACCTCATTGGCCACAAGAATATCCTTGATGCCTGCAGCCACCATTACTTCTGCTTCCCCTAGCTTCGCGCACGTGATCCCGTGTGCACCCGCATCAAGACATAACTGGACCAGATCGGGGTTTTTCATCGACTTTGTATGAGGCCTCCAACCAACTCTTGCTTCATTGATAATAGTCTTGCTCATCTTGGCTATGTTGCGTTCCAAAGCATCAAGATGGATCAGAGGCACGGGGGTATCGATCAATTCGATTGGCTGACCAACTAGGTTTTTCATCAATTCACACTCCTGCACACTCGGGAAAACTCAGATAGTTACTGCACCCGTTCTTAATGATTAGTCAACTTTGGACACGCCAAGAAAATCCAATACATTGCCGCCTAAAATGCAATCTTTCTCAGCAGAGGAAAGAAACTCACAATAATTCCGAATGTAGTCTATGGACTGCTTGTAGGTACAAAACCGTTCTACGTTTGGCATATCCGAACCCCAGACCAGTTTGCTTGCACCATAACGGTCTCGCAGGTTACGAATCAATAACTGTATCGACGGGAACGGGTAATCAACTCGTCCACCCCACGTAATGGGATAACAAAGTTCAAGCAAGATATTGTCGCGGGTGAACAATTCATCCACTTCAGTGGGAAAATTCCAGGTGTCACCCTCTGCAAAATACTGAATGGGGGGCGCCATCACAAGCAACCATCGTATCGATGGAAAACATGTGGAAAGATCCGAGAACCGCTTGAGCACATCTAAATAGCCTATCTTGTCATAAGTCGGAATAGCCGAGAATTCAATAAACACGGGAATCTCATGGCTTTCGATCATTTCCCAGAATGGGTTAAACCGCGGCTCGTTAAACCAAACATCAAAATCATAGCGACTGAATTGTTCCAGCGAGTAATACAAGCCACGCAATCCTAATTGTTTAAATGCTCGTTCGGCTTCATTCATCCATTTCTGTTCATTTGCCCTCGGTTCGTCAACATGGAAAAGACCAGAGAATCGCGTACGAAATTGATGTTGAGCAAGCGCGTTATAGTCGTTCATGGCACCGTAACCGAACCCTGCCTGCAGAATGCAATGGTCAACCTCTGCAGCATTCATCTGCGTAATCATCAACTCAGGTGTCGATTCAATATCGGCCATGGCAGGCGGCATGTACTGCACATAATAATCTTCCCCATCCAACGTAAAATCCAACCGGCCATAGGTTCCAACTCGAAATTGGACATCATCGCGAAGCTCTGACCACGAATAACCATTCCCCATGAACAAAACAGAAGCATCACCTGGAGCGCCATCTCGAAATCGAATTACTTTTGCCGCTGGACGAGTGACGACTTTTTGTATGTAACGCCAGTGGAGCGCGCGGCTGGGTAACCCGCAGGCACCAGACCATTTCTCAAAGATATGCGCATGTGAATCGACAATCATGGTAGTTCTCGCGTTCAATTTCGATAAGAAATAGCCAACATCTAAAGTTCGTTCTCGGACTGAAGCATCTTGAGCGACTCCTCGAAAGCTTCAATAGTAAGAATAAGCTCTGCTTTGCTATGCGCTCCAGAGATTGTTCCTCCAGGAAATCCATTAAATTCGACTCCATTGACTAACATAGCCAGTCGCAACTTAGTCACTGCGTTGGAGGAATTTCTCTTTAGCTCCTGCCAGGGGATATTGAGTGGATCAAATGACAATGGATCAATCACTCTGCCATCGGGATTAGTAAATAGATGCACAACGGAAAATTCACCATATGCCGCCCACGGAATCTGCATACGATGCAGGACCTGGTTCATTCCCTGACGCAGAAATGCTCCTGACGCATTAGCCCTCTCATTAACATCCGATGCCTCAATAATAGACAGTGCTGTGGATCCTGCGACGGCACTAATCGGATTGGCATTGAATGTGCCCTGGTGCTGAATTTTCTCTTCTCCCGCCGCTACCATGGCATCAAAATCTAATGCAGCCAGTACTTCTCGAGACCCAACCACCGCTGCACCTGGTAATCCTCCGGCTAGAATTTTTGCCAATGTTGTCAGGTCGGGCATCACGCCGTAGTGTGCCTGTGCCCCCCCTTTCGCCACACGAAATCCAGTCACGACTTCATCAAATATCAATAAAACCCCATAACGTTCCGTCAACTCGCGTAACGCGGAAAGATAGCCATCAACCAACGGAACCATACCAAAAGTAGAGCCGGTCGGCTCAAGAATCAACGCAGCAATATCACTATCGCTCGACAGTCGTTCATGAATATTATCAATATCGTTAGGAGGCACTAAAACGACACTCTCTGCTACGCTAGATAAAACACCGCGGGTCGGCGTCCCATCGTGATGAGAGTTAAAACCTGATGTCATGTGGTCATGCCATCCATGGAAATGACCCTGCAATCTGATGATCTTATTTTTTCCGGTGTAGGCTCGCGCAAGGCGAAGCGCCATGTGTGTTGCCTCCGTACCGGAGGACGTAAACCGAATTTGATCGGCGCTAGGCACCATACGTTGAATGACTCGCGCCCAATCAATTTCATGTTCATGGCTATCACCAAAATGAGTCCCTGCCTGAAGCGCCGCCTGGATAGCCGCACAAACCTCAGGATGTGAGTGCCCCAGCAACAGGGCCCCGTGCCCCCCCGAATAGTCGACATACTCGTTTCCATCAACATCCCACTTGAGCGCTCCCTGTGCCTTGGCAGCGTAAATGCCGTAAGGCTGCAGAAACCGTGAGTCATGGGTGATACCACTTGGAAACATTGAACAGGCCTCTTGAAATAACACAGCAGACCCCGGGGTTCGTTGACGATAAGCCTCTACAATCGAAGAGGACTCAAATCCTATCTGACTCATACGCTCTCTCTCCATCAGCGATCGGCTTCGATAACACTATTTTAGCGAAGGCCTCACCAGTGCAAAATCAACCACTACCACTATGCTCGACCATCCCACAGACACACCTTCCACACTATCATAATAATCTTTGCTTATGTTAGAACGGAAATCCCACTCCT
>Ga0187827_10004613_pt1 | contig 16841 bp, 8 predicted proteins | sample ETNtaG_39_FD_167969 | JGI IMG/M metagenome (GOLD analysis project Ga0187827, IMG submission 167969) | Marine microbial and viral communities from oxygen minimum zone, Eastern Pacific Ocean - ETNP2014_SV_150_PacBio MetaG (Illumina Assembly) | ecosystem: Environmental > Aquatic > Marine > Hypoxic...
CAGTCCCCATGGCTCATTCAGCCTCCCCAGCGCCGCGTCGCCGCCTTCGACCATCCCAAAACCTCCCCACTCGAGAACAAAACGGCCATCGCGGTCAAATTTCTGGATGCGATGATTGAAGGTATCGGTAACGTACACAAAGCCGTCCGGCCCCACCGCCACGTCACGAGGGCGGTCAAATTCGCCCGCACCCGTGCCGGGCGCACCCCACACGAGCGCGGCCGTGCGCATGCGCGTCAGCGCCTCGTACGGGTCAGGCTCGGCTGGCTCGCTCAACACGGCAGGCTCGATTCCAAGGTTCCAGAGCTGCGTGGCCAGATCCTTCTCAATATAAAAGCGCATTCGGTCAACCACGGGCCAATTGGACAGCGAGAAATCGCCACCGTGCACCTCGCCATAGCGGGTGTAATCGCGCCGGAACCAGATATCCCACAGGGCCGCTCTGCGGGCAGGGTCAACCAGGTTGCTCCGCACCCGGTCGATGGTCAGGTGGAAATAATCCTGCATCGGCCACCACATGCGGATGTATTCAAAGGAATGGTATTTGTCGCCCAGCATCGCCTCCACTTTCGGCCAGTTGTTATCGCCGGCGACAACCAAGGGTGTGTCACGAAAACTGTCACGCGAAGGCTCCCCACCAAAGAAGACTTGATTGGGGTAATTCCGCAGATACCAAGTGAATGGCCAGGAAACATCATCGTCGTATGCCACGCGTATCCCCAGCCCATCAGTCGCGCGCCGCGAAATCTCCTCTACCTGCTCCATCACCACCCGAATTCCGGGCGCCCCGGAGGCATAATTAATGAACTCAGTCTGCTCATCAAAGCGCACATAGTTGGCAGCGATACTGGTCCTGATTGTCAATAACGCGAGGATCCCGAGAGCGACCACGCTGACAACATGAGAAAGATTGCGCCACCCCATCCGACGTGCCGACGCAAACACCCCGGCTGCCGCCCCCAGCAACACGACGAGGGCCGAAAGAAACCCCATACTCGCCTGGAGCTCTGCCAGCGTGGTGCCCCGCAACGGCGCATCCACACCTCCAAACCGCCAGAAAACATCGAGCATCGCCATTAACCCCAATAGCACAAGAATCGCAGTCGTCACCCCACGCCGGTCACGAAAGATTCCCCAGTCCACCCGCTCGGCCCACCTCCCGACGAGCCATCCGGCCACCATGATCATGGGTAGTGCAATGTGAACGGTCAGCCACGGCATTTTCTCCCCTGCCACCGCATAAATCACAAACGTCGTCACCAGCCAGAATCCCAAAAAGGGAATAGCCCCTAACGCGCCGGGGGCCGCAACCGCCGGTCGTTCCCCCGTTCGTAGGTCGGTTTTCGCATAGGCCGCTGCCCACCAAGCGGCCACAAGCGCGCCAGTGGCCGGCAGGTATTCGTACATCGGCACCTGCACAAGCGCGTAGTAATACCAGGGCTGGCTGCCACGCTCAACACCCTGCTGCTCTAGCCAATACCCGAGCGAACCGACCATTCCCGTCGCCAACCCGCCACCATTAGAAAACATGGTGGTGAAAAAGAACAGGTATATCGCATAGAATATTCCGGCGCAAAGCAGCCATTTTCTCCAGTCCCACGCCAGCCCTATCGCCACAGACGCCAGAAGCAACCCTGCCAACACCGGGCCCGTGTGCCACATCCCGGCGGCGGAGTAATCGAGCGGGTCGGCGTTGATAATCATGCGCACGGGCAGCGCAACCAGTTGGGGCAGCACCAGAGTGCCCATCAACAGCAGTAGGTCGAAGCTGGCGAGCTCGTGCAGTCTGCTTCGACGCGCAATCAATACAGTGCCTGCAGCCGCCAACAATAAAACCAGGCCCGCTCCAGCAGCCAGCAAGGTGCCGGAGAGACGAGCCACCGACTCGTCGGCAGCGCCTTCCCCGAGAACAGCCGCTTCACGAGCGCCGTACACCGCCAGCACAAAAGCGAGCGCAACTGCAACGGCCGCAGCCAGTAGAAAAATTGCAAAGACGCGCCTTAACACAGGTCGTTCCCATGTCGCCTGCAGATTAGCGCGCACAAATAAAAGCCCGAGATAAAACATCAGAATGGCATCGTATAAGAAAGCCACCTCTTTGGTGGCATGGCTTAGTGCCGTCACGCCGGCAAGCAGATAGAGCCAATTCGTTCTCCGGTCTAGTAAATAGCGCCGGATTGCTAGCACCATAAGCAACGCCCACACAACCGCAAAGGCCTCATTGCGCACATAGCGCGAGTAATAAAGCAAGAAAGGTGAAATCGTAAGCATAACCCCGGCAGCAAACGCGCCAATCCGGCCGAGCCATTCGCGGAAACACCAGAGCAACCCCACAGCGGCGATACCAAAGAGCGCGGCGGGGACACGCGTCGTGACGTCAGAATCCCCTAAAAGAAAAAACGAGAGTGCGACCACGTGGAATTGGAACGGCCCGTGCATCAACGGGGTGTGTTGAAAGCCACGTCCCTGCGAAAGCTCCCAAGAATAATACGCGTGCAAGCTTTCGTCATGGCTAATCACGCGGTCTCCCAGCGCGTAAAAGCGCGAGACCGCCGCCAGCAGCAACAAGGCGATCCAGGCGACCTTTTCCGAATCTAGCGTGAAAGTTGTCTGGCGCCTGCTCGGCAACAGCTGGCGGCTGGCAGCCATTAGCGTCCTTTCTGTTTGCTTCGCCATTTTATCTATCCACTCTGTTATTCATTCAGTCCACTGAATCCATCGGCAATCAGCCGTCCGTATCGGCTGCCAATTGCACGTCCTCCCGCACCCACAACACAGATTTTGTCAGACGGACCGGCGCACGCCGGAACAGCAAATATTCAGCCCACTGGCCGCTGCCACGCAGACCGCCCTGCCAGTACACGGTATCGGCGAATTCCTGTCCAAGGTAGCTGTCTCCAAGCGTCGCCATAGGCGCATCTCCCAAAGTAATGACCACCGGACTGGCCACTTCGGTTGAAGGAAAGTGTGACCACTTCACATTCGGATATTCGCGTAACATCCACGCCAGTTTGTCGTTCCCGTCACCGATAACCGAGATTTCTACCTCCCTCCGTTGCCCTACAACCCTCAATGATACATCCTCAATAGTTTGCATCATCATTTCCGTTGAAGCAGATGGCCTTTCCTCAAACCACAGGTCAAGCCCGGCACCCAGTGGTTTCTGCATCAGTAACGCCTGGGAGTGAAATGCCCATCCCACAAACACGACAAACATGGTCGTCACCGTCCCACGCCAGGCAATCCGCCAAGACCAGGCGCTGGCGAACAACAGCACCAGCAGCACCGCTAGAATGACCAGTATGGCCAGCTGCAGGATTGCATCCCAACCCTCCGTTGCCCAAATTGGAGTGCGCCTAGTCGCAAAACCAGATACAAGAAGGTATCCGAATCCTAACACCATCGTCAAAGCCCCCACCATCGCAGCGACAGTGGTCAGCTCGAACGCCCGCCTGGCGCCTTGCCACGCTGAAACCACAACTAGGGAAGTCAACAGGTGAAGCGGAAGCAGCATCCACACGAAATCACCTGACTGCCGCCCCGAATACGTCGCCGAATAGAGCAGCCCTACCGCCGCCATTACGAGCAGCCGTCGCGCGAGTTGATCGCCGCGCACAGCTCTGTAAACCCCAGTAAGCCCGACCAGCACGGTCAGCGGCTGGTACAGCGTTGCCAGCGCCAGAATAAGAAAAGCAGGGCGTTGCCCTTCCACCGGCAACCAATTAGTGAACCAGGTTGCCCAGGATTCTCCGGCAGCCGATAGGCCCAAAGGATAGCGCAAAAACGCGGTCGCGCTGAGAACGAAAGTCAGCGCGACGGGAAGCGCCCATCTCGATAGTTCCGGCAGCAGCCGCTTCCAAAGGCCTTCAAACGTCCCCGGGCATAACAGAAAAGCGACCCCACCGAGAAACAGAAGCCCGACAAAGTGCGGTCCGGACGCCAACCCAGCGCCGAGCGACATCGCAGCAAACGCCAGCCCACACCGACCAGAGCGTAAAACAAACCATTGCCATCCGGCCGCCGTCAGCAACCCGCATAGCAAGGCCAGTGTCAGCCCATCGCCAGTGCGCGACACCGCCCACTGCGCCGGAGAGAGCACCATAATAAACACGGCCAGCAGTGCTGCTCCGCGCCCAATTTGATCCCGCAGCAGCAACGGCCAGAACACCACCCCACTGCCGGCCAGCGCCGGCCAAAAGCGCGCCAGTGCTTCGGTAGCCGTGCCGCCAATCCAGAAAGTCAACATCTGAAGCGAATGCAGCAGCGGACTGAGCGGAAGCTGCGTAGCCGCTTCCGTGCCGCCGCGCGCCAGACGCAAAGCAGACAACGCCGTAACGGATTCTGAAGCGCTCAACGGCGCAGAGCCCAGTTGCCAAAAGCGCAGCGCCGCAGCTATCACGCCCAGCGCCAGATACAGCATGACCTCGTTACGGCGAGTCAGCACGACCTCCAATTTTGCTCCGTGTTCATCTGTGCTAGTCTGTGTCCTGCTTCGCCTGTCCGTTGGCGCCTATTCAGCTTGTCACAATTCCTAATGGAAGGTCGCATGGATATTCCTGCAGAATATATCGCGCCTTTCCCCTGCGTCCTGGCGTCCCTGCGCTGAGATTCTGCTCCATGTCGGTAAATGCCAGAATAGTCACTCAAACCGCTCATAAATGGTTACCCCACTATTGCGATAAATCGCTCGCATGTGATTGTCAAATTTCTGCAAACTTTGCGTCGCGAACTGCTGCCGTTCCAGCGAGCCAACGTACACATAGCGAATATCATACCGCGCCAGCAGCGCCGCGGCTTCATCCCACACGCGGGTGGAGAACAACGTATTCACCGCGTCCTCGCGTCCGGCCGCCGGCTCAAAACCGCCGCGCCATTGCAACTCATGGCCCGGCCAGCCCAACACTGTGGGTAGCCCGCTATGCACCGCAACGCGCCCATAATCCGTATAACTTCCACCCACCGCCTCAGCGATCACCCCATGGGTGGGCAGGAAGTGGTTCAACCAATTAATGGCCTCGTAGTCTTCCGGACGCGAGTGCGCCAGCGCCGCCGTGCCGTCCAGAGTCGCCACGCGCTCCCCAGCCGCCAGCGTGCCGCTCTGCAACCCTATAGTCTTCGTCCAAATGGACAGAGCCGGATAAAGCAGCCCAGCAGCCAGAGTAAGCGTCACCGCCATCCCGAGCACGGATCGCCCCAGCTTCCCGGCGCTGTGCCGTACGCACCACAAGCCATATGCCGCCACAACTGACCATAGCGCCCACGTCTGATAATAGAATTTGAAAATAGTATTCATTCGCGTCCCGAAACTATCGCGCAAATAGAGAAATTCTGGCCCCAGAGTCAGCAGCGCCCCAACCCCAAACAGCAACGCCACGAACGGGGTGACTGCCGCTCCCGTTGGCAAGACATCTGTTTTGCGCGGTAGCAGCCCGCCAGCCAGCAGCAGCGCCACGGTTAAAAGCAGCGCAGTCCAGGGCTCTTCAAGTAGCCTCCGCCGCAAAATGATCCCCAGCGCTTCATCTGTAGAAAAGTTCGCCAACAAAAAGGAGGATGCGCCCATATCGCGCAGACGGGGCGTCATCAATATAGTTGTCGTCAGCACGCCACAGGTGACCGTCAGGCCCACCAACATTGCCGGGCCGGTGAACATCCCCAGACGCCAGTTAAGCCGCTTGCCCGCGCGTTTGGATTCCCATGATAACCAACCTAGCGCCGGCAGCAGCAACACGCCGAACATCACGCAGAACTGGTTGAGCCGCGTGGAAAAAACCGGATTGGGAAGAATGCCGGCGGCCTGTGACCGAAAGCCGATGTAAAATGGCAGATAGAGTATAACGCCCGATACCGCAAAGACTAGCCCCAGGCGCAGTTCGCGCGCACCGACTGTGCGACGCCCAACGGCGTAAGCCGCCACCGCCACGAACAGGTAGATGGGAAAATCCCAGGTGTTGAGAAAAGCCAGTCCTCCCAACACTAGCGCGAAGAACAACAGCTGCGAAACCGGAAATGGCATCCAGTTGGCGGCCGACGGATGACGGCCTGCGCCTGCTAGAAACATTTGTAGCGCAACCGCCAGCGCCAAAAAGACAAAAGGCAATGCCAGTACATGCGGATGCAAATCCCCTAGCAAAAACGAGAAGAATGGAAATTCGTCAATCGGCTGCAACCCGATAGGTGCGCCGGTAAGGTCGCGGTCGCGGATTACACGCGAAGCCTGCCACCACCACAGGTAGCGTTGCGGCAGCCAGCCCCCGCCCGGCGTGGGCGCTGCATCCAGCCATTTGATTCCCAGCCACTGCCAGAAGCGCGCAGCACCCAACCCACGCTGATGCAATACTTCCAGCATGCCATTCAGATTGCCGGTCACAACCGCAAAAACGGGCGCAAGTAGCGCGGGAACCGCCACTCCCGATACCTGCCTCGTGACCCGACCAGATACAGCGATCAGATTGAACGCCACCCCAAAAGCACCCACTGCCGTCAGGCCGAACAGCAGCGCCACTCCAAGGTTGAAAGCCACGCCGGGCAGCACACCGCTCAGGCGGGTCAGAATGGCGATGATGACATAGCCAAAGTAATAATAGCTAATGGCATAGCCCGAAAGCCACGGGTCACGCGGCGGCATAACGCCATCCCGCAATATCGAGTTGAGAAAAGCAAATTCCATCGGCTTTTCTGTACCTGCAATCTCCGGGTTTAACGCGCGCACGTAAGCCCAAATGCCAAAGCCGACCAGAAACACCGCTTCAGTCACCAGCGCCACGGCGCGGTGCGCACGCAGCCATTCCAACGCGGCACGCGGCTGCCCCCACCGCGACGCCGCTGCCGCTACGATTAACGCCGCAACTATCACACCACCGAATGTCAGGCGCAAGAATCCCAGCGAACTAAACATCCAGAACGCATAGCCCAGCAGCAACAGCCCACATGTTTTGCTGACGGCATAGCCGCGGTCAGGAAGCTGCGGCAGCATCCGGAAAAGCAAGGGCCAGGCCACCAAGCCAGCGCAAGACACGATGAGCCACCAAACCATAAAAGAGAGAATGTCACGCATAAGACTATCTCATTCGACCGGTTCCCCATTGTGAGCGTAAATGACAACATCGCCATGATCGTAAGCAATGTCTAGCAGCCCCGCGTTCGCCATGCGCCCGAATTTCTCCAACCCCTCGCCTGGATAATACGCCCGCTCATAGACGCTCACCACGATATATCGCACATCATAGCGGCGCAAGAAGGCCAATGCCGCATTGTTGTCCGTCTCGCGATAAAACCGATTGACGGCATCCACTCGATCGGTGATCAGATTCGGCGGCGTGACCGCGCGCTGCTGGCGCTGATGCCAGTTCCAACCCACCACCCCCGGCAGGCCCGTATACATTGTGTAACGCGAGCCGTATTTATATTCGCTGGTGTGCGCTTCGACGATTACCGGCGAGCCGCTCGCGTTTTCCTGCAACCAGCGAATGGCGTCATAATCGGGTGACAGCGGGATGGGCTGCCCCTGATCATGATAGTCAGCGAATTGCATGAAGGCCATACCATCAAGCGTATGTGGCGCACCGGCTGCCATGCGATCGCGCATTTTGGCGGAAGCGGCCAGCAGCGTGTAGGCAGCCGCTATCAAGACCAGCAGCCCCAGTCCGGCCCACCACAGCCGCGTGTTACGCTGCTGCCAGTCCGGCATCTGCTGCCACACCCACGTCAGTCCGGCTCCAGCTGCTACGCTGAACAACGTCCACGCCTGCAAGTAGAATTTGAAGACCGTGTTCATGCGGCTGATATCACCCTCTAACCGCACCAGTTCGACCAGCACCGTCAGCAAGAGCGCCAGACAAACCAGTGCCAACGCCGCCCTTTTCTGCGGGGTTTGTTGCGGGGAGAGCAGCAACAGAATCGCCCACACCAGCAGTCCCAGCGCCAGCGGCGCAATCTGCACGCCAACAAACACTAGCAGCGCAGTCGATCCCAATAACACTACACCCATCACGATTCCCACAGCCAGCAAATTCTTCATTCCCCGCAACCCGTGAATCGTGGTGGATTGCACCCAGCGCCGGGTTTCAGCCACCAGAAACGCGACGATGATGAACAGAAACAACCCGTGTATTTTCAGGTACGCACTCAACGGGGTGGTGGAGCCGCGCCAGAGTTCGACGGCGTTGTACCCGGAGCCATACCAAAGGGTGTAAGGGCGAAAAAAAAGCGCGGCCAGCGCGACCAGCAGTGCCACCCGCCCGGCGGCGGCGAGAAACATGTCGTAATCCAACCTCTCGTAGCGGCGGAATTGGGCGTAAACTACCGCCACGCAGCCCAGCACCAGATAGGTGGGCAGATCCCAGGTATTCGTCGGCCCCAACGCGCCAATCGCCAGAGCGCCCACCCACCAGTGCGCTGCCGCTGCCGGCTTATCGCCGGAACGCCTCGTGCCCAGCACAACCGCCAGCGCCCACGCTAGCGCCAACAGCGTCAGCGGCAGCGCCAGCATGTGCGCATGCAAATCGGCATACAAGAAGGTGAAGAGTGGAAACTCGGTAATCGGTACAGCTTCGCTTTCCGGATGCGGGATAAGGCGCGTAGCGTTCCAATACCATTCGCCAGTGCCCATCGGAATGGTCTGGCTCTCAAACCCCACGCGGTACAGGCCAGTCGCCCAATCCGAAACTGCACCCATGCCCGGCAAAAGCCGGTGCGGCGCAGTTTCGGCTGCCTTGCGCAGCCCTTTGGCAATAGTATCTAGCTGCCCGAGATTGCCCAGCAGCACCATCAGCGCCGCAGCCGCAAGGCCGCCCCACAGCGAAAGCACGCGCGTGGGCCGGCCTGCACCTCTCTGTCCCTCACTGACGCTCAGGTTATACGCCACGCAGAAAGCGCCCGTGCCGGTCATGGCGAACAACATCGGCAGCAGCAGGTTGTAGGCAAAAGCCGGCGCAATGCCCAGCAGCTTGGTCGGCACAGCTGCCAGCACATAGCCAAAATAATAATAATTAATATAGCCACCCGCCAGCCATGGATCAAAAGGCGGGAACGAAACGCTGCGCAGCACCGCGTTGAAATACGAGAAGTCCATCGGCTTCTCGCCACCATAGGTCGGATGCCACAGATCCGGGTTATGCCAGCGGATGAATAGATCGAAGAGGAACAAAGCCAACCAGAGCAGCTCCACGCTGATGATGTAACGCCGATGCGCGACAATCCAGCGCCGCATCTCGGCCGTGCGCCGTGCTGCCACACCAGCAGCCAGCAGCCCCAACCCTCCTGCCAGTAACCCGATTGTCCCGCGAGTGAACGGAGCCCAGTGCACGCTTGCCAGCAACCACGCCAGCCAGGCAATCAACAGCAGCGCCAAGATTTTGGAGACCGCATAACCGCGCTCCGGTAGCCCGCTAAAAGCCAGAAAAGTCAATGGGAACAGCAGCCAGCCGAGCATGAGCAACCCACCCCACCAAGCGAACGCCCCCAGCCACTGCAGCCGATTAAGCGCGCTGCTGCTATCAAACATCTGCGACCAGGTCCCGCCCCCGCGCTGCTCGGCCAGACGCTCCGGCGGCAGCAACAAACCGGTCGGAGCAGCTGTGGCCTTTTGCGGATTCATCCAGATCACCTGCGAAAGATCCACCGCCCTCAGAACATCTCTTACCCTCTCAATCGAAAAATCCGCCGCCTTGCGGAAAATCAATACTTTAGGATGGTCATAAACTGTGAACGGCTCTTCGGCGCCCTGATCCGAAAACTGCCAGCTTCCTAGATTAGGCGCGCTCTCAAATTCCGCCGCCAGCTCAAAACCCAGTTCGTCCGAGAAAAGCGCATCGTAATAGGCGATGGTCAGCGGATAGCGCGTATGCAGGCGCGGGATGGACCCATACTGGCGGTTAGAGGAAATTAGGATGTAGTCGCTCTGCGCCAGAATATCCAGCATCCGCTCGCGCTTGGCTTCGTCATCTTCCCAATACAGCTCCAGATTATGCCCGCCATAAATGCCGCTAAAGCCATCGTAACCATCCATGCGCAGCGGCAAGCCGTCATCCCAACTGGATTCATTGGCCAGCTGCGCCCCGCTAATTGCCAGCGGCGCGCCCGCCACCGCTTGGCTGACCAATTGATAATTCTGGCCTTTCGTCACCGAAAGCGGCGGTTGCAATTGCAAAGTGTAGCCACTGTTCGCAGAAAGGTCAGCCATCAGCGTGGCGCTACCAGGCGGGTTGCCGCCAGTGCCATCCTGAATACTCACCGTGAAAGTCTCCGGCGCAGCATCGGCGTTCGCATCGCCTAGATGACCAATCCGCAGCGCACTGATCACACCGCTTGCCTGCGCGGTGAACGACTGCGTGTGTGGTTGGCTATTTTCATACTGAAAATCGGGCGGCATGCGCACCGGCTGCGTCACCGCCCCTTCCGCCGTCTCGATCACCAAACTGAAAGGACCAGGCAGATTTTCATATATCCAGCGGCTGGCCGCCACCCGCGTCACCGGCCGCGTATAAATGCGGGAAAAGGCGAGAGCATAAAGCATAGTGCTGCCAAGTACCAGCGCGATCAGCCCGGGTGACGCCAAACGCAAAGCGTGTTTGCTGCGTTTTTCTTTTGACAGCTCATGCAACGCCCACGCGCCGAGCAAAATCAGGGTCGGATAAATTGGCAAAAAGTAACGCATGGGTTTGACCCATTGTGTGCCCTGCCAGAGAAAGTACAGCCCACTCCACGCAACCGGCAACAAATGACGCCGGCTACCCGTCTGCCGGCGCAGCAGCTGCCAGCCCGCCCAGCCAAATCCGGCCCAAGCCGCTAACCCCAGGGCCGGGCCCATCCCCCAGCGCACCATATTTTGCCACGGGAAAATCAGCGCTAGGCGGTCAGTCCACTGATGGTTCGGCGGAAAATCGACATCGCCGCGCATCTGCCCTCGAATTTCGCGGATATTGTTCAGCCATTGCTCATTAGGGCCGATATCAAAAAAAGATGGTCCGGCAAAGGCATACGGCTGCGCGACCCGAAAGACGAGCAGCGAAAGTACGGCAGCCAGCACCACGCGCCACCCGTAACTCGTCAGCCATGACTCACGACTCGTGACCCGCGACCATGCTGCCAGCAGAATCAGCAGCATCAGCGGCGCGGTATTAATGCGCGAGGCCGCCGCCACTCCCAACACCGATCCAAAGAGAGCATAATTGAGCGGGCTATCGCTATGCAGCGCACGCGCAGCAAAAAGCATCCCGAGCGTAACAAACAGGTTCGCTAACGAATCGACGGTGAAGAAATGCGCCTGTTGGATGAGCGCGACCGAGCCCGCAGCCAGCGCCGCAGCCAGAAGGCCCACCCGACGGCTGTAGAGCAGCTTGCCAACAAAATAGAGCAGCAAAACAGAAACCGTGTCGGCAAATGCCGAAACCGCGCGCCCGACCAGATGCACCTGATCGTAACCGGTACCTAACTCAAGAGATGACTCGAATCCCAAATCCGAAAGTTGTAATCCGGTATCGGCAATCCACTGCGCCAGATAACGCACCAGAAAGATGGGCACAGTGCCATACACAAAGAAGTCGTAGCCCTGATTGTGGGGATTGAGCGTGGAATTGCCGCTGTCGAAGTACTCCGCCCAACCGCCCTCCACCGGCCGGACGCCAGTTTCCACCATCGTCAAAAATCGCTCGTCAGGATGCAGGTGCTGGAATTCATCCCAGTTCAGTCCAACAAAACGCAAATAGGCGGCCGCGGCCACCACTACTACCAACAAGCCTATCCGCACGGCGCACGCAATGAAGCCACTCTCTGAGTGTGTGCACACGGGCGGAGGCGCTCGCTCAGTCATCTCGTGGCCAGGAATGCTCTGCGCCGGTCAACATTGGGCCTCATTCAACGAAACGCCGGGCGACAATAAAAAGGTACGCGCCTCGCGCAGGGAGCGGCTCTTCGAAAAATCGCCGCAGCAGCCTCTCGGTTAGCCATAGGTTAGCATCCGTAGGAGCCAGTATCCACCGCCCGGTAAACGACTTTGAGAGTACCGCCGGAAACCCCAGATAATGCCCCCACTCCAGCGCACGCAGCGCTCGCTCCGAGAAATAATAGCAGCGCTGTTCAACTTCGAAACCAGTGAGTTCAAGAAGCTCGCACCACTCCTCCGACGAATGGTAGTGATGATGGCGGGAGATTCGATCGAAAAAGCGTTCATATGCCCGCGCCATTGAGCGAAGACCCATCCGGGACAAGCCACGCCGAATGGAGAGAAACTCACGAAAGAATTCGCTCGGCACAGAAAAAACGAACCGCGCACCTGGGCGCAGCACCCGGCCTACTTCGTGCAGCACACTCTGAACGCGCGGAATATGTTCCAGCACAGAGTTGCTAATCGCGCTCCCAAAAGTCGCATCACCAAAGGGCAACCGCTCTCCCTCAGCCTGCATCAGCCCGCGATAGACGTTGGCTCGCGTGCGTGCCGCTCGCGCAGCATCAAAGTCCGCATCCACACCCGCGGTCAGCGGAGCATCGAAGGCCACCGATGCGAAATGTCCGTCGCCACAACCCAAGTCGAGCGTCGGTTCAGGTAGCTCGAGTCCGGCGTAAAAGCGTGTTTCCACCGCGCGCAGCAACGCCCGAAATGCAGGGAGCTCGCGGAGATTGCGTCTGAAGACGTCAGTGGATTCTGGCATTGGCGCTAGTGCGGCCATTCGACAGCACCCAACAGCGACGCGATGACGCCTTCCAATTCACCCCGTCACCTTATCACCTTTTCACCCCATCACCGTGGCATCCATGCGCCTCGTCACCATGCCTTCAACTCTTCAAACAGATCCTCGTACCGCTCCGCCGTCACCTGTGGAGAGAACTGCGCCGCAATCGGGTCACGCGGTCGTTGGAATTGCCTTGGGTTGGCGAGCACTTTCAGGATCCCCGCTGCCAGCGCATCGGCATTCCGCGGCGGCACGGTCAGCCCCATGCCAGTCATCTGCGTGGGCACGCGCACACCCGGGAGCGCGCTCGCTACCGTCGGTGTGCCGCACAGCGCCGCCTCAATTTGCACCAGCCCAAAGGTCTCCGTGCTGTTGATGCTCGGCAACACATGCACGTCACAATTGCTGAAAAAATGGGCCATCTCATCAGGCTCCAGCGTACCCAGAAAAGTATAGCAATCTGCGAAGCGCTGCAGTATGGGCGCAAGCCGCTGCCGGTAGCGCTCTTCTCCAATCACGTCCTCGACCGGCCCCGCGTGCATCACCTTCAGACGCGGGTGGACTGCAAGCACCGCCGGCAGCGCCTCGAGCAGGAACTCAATGCCCTTATCGGCTGCCAGCCTGCCCGCCACCCCTATCACTGGGGTGCCGGAATCCAGTCCGTGGCGCGATGCCCAGTCCGCAGCGGCAGCTGGTTCCACTATCGGTATATCAACGGGCGGAAGAATATAGCGCACTTTGGAGAAGTACGCAGAGAGCAGGCGCGAATGGCGCGCGAAATCCTCCGTGTAAGCGCACAGCACGTCGCACAGCCGCGCCGCGACATGATTGCTAGCATCAACCACTCTATTCGCCAGCGCGCTAAGCGGCGATGCAGGAAGAGTCAAGTCAGAGTGGTAGGTAACAACGGTCGGCTTGCGCAGCAACCGCCCTCGGAGCGCAATCCCGCTCGCATCCAGCTGCGGAAGGTGCAGGCTGACCGCATCGTTAGCGGCCACCAGTTTGCTAGCGACCACGCCGATTGTGGGCATCAGCACTCCTTTGCTCACCCGCGCCGCCACGGGTACACGCACCACCCGCACTCCGTGCAACTCCTCCCGCCGCGACAGCCCACGGTCGTACTGCGAAGTCAGTACCGTCACCGCATGACCGCGCACTACCAATGCGCGCGCCAACCGTTCCACGTAAATAGTCAATCCGGAGACGTGCGGCCAATAATAGGTGAGTGCAGCCAGTATTCTCACGCAACTTCGTCCTGCTGATTGCGCAGCCTCCGCATGAAGCGCCACGCAGCACCGGCAAGGTGATTCAGGTTTTCGCCCTCAAAGTGCAGCCCAACCATGCCCAGAATTGCCATTTTCACAAAAAGAGTGAGGTGCATGGCAACCGCGTACGCAAGAGCAGTTTCTCTCGCCACGCCAAAAACCGCCAGCGCCGCCACCGTCGCCGCTTCCCACAGTCCTACTCCGGCAGGCACTGATGGAAGCGCGATGCCAAGCGCCACAATCACGGTCACAAAAACTCCTACATATACCGGCTGCTCCGGCAAAAACCCTAACATCATCGAATAGACCGCCAACGCCGCGAGCAGCCAGACGAGCACACTCAACAGCGCTGCAACCCCCAGCCGTCTGCCGCGAACAATGTCAATGCTAGCGAGAAAGTTGTCGGCCGCATCCACGGCCGCGCCGCGCAAGCCTGGCGCAACCCTGCCGACAAAATCCCCGATAATCGCCGCAAACCCACTGCGTTTTCTCGCGAGGCCGAAGGCAGCCAGAATTGCCAGCAACACCGCGGCCACCACCCAGTAGGCAATCTCGGCCAACAGCCCCTGTTGCGGCACAAGCGGCAGCACCGCGAAAAGCAGCGCAAACACAGTGAGCACATCAATCATGCGCTCGAGCACCGCGGTCGAGAGCGCCTGCATCCCGCTCACCTCACTGCCACGTGTGGCCAGATACACTCGCGCCAACTCCCCTATGCGCAATGGTAGAACGTTGCTCAGGTAATAACTGATGTTAGTTATCCAGAACAAACGCCCTATCTCGATTTTCTCCTCCAGCAGCACTCGCCAGCGTTTTGCACGCACCCATAGCGACAACGTCTCGAACAACACGAACGGCAGTAGCCACCAGTAATTGGCCTGAGCCATGGCCCGACCAAGTTCGCCCCAGCGGATGCCGCGCAATATCGCTGCCAACGCCAAGCAGCTCAGTAGCAATCCGAGGGGCATCTGCCAGCGTTTATTCATAAGAACAACATGCTCGGGGAGAAACTACGCGCGGTTGTGAGCGGAAACACTTCTTGCGGCTACCAAGATTAAGTACCACCGGCGCATTATAGCAAAACTGGTCGTTAAAGCCCCATTCTGTTTACCGGTCGCGCATCCGGACGGTGTGCAGCCTGCACCACTCGCGACAGCGATGGAAATTCATCGTTTCAAATTGACAGATTGTGCCGCCAGAGAAAGGTAGACGAAATGAAAGGGCGTGCCTGCGAGCCGACTGCCGCTTTGTCACGGGAACAAGCGGGTTCAAATCACCTTCGAGTGACCCATCCAGGACTCGAACCTGGAACCAATTGATTAAGAGTCAACTGCTCTGCCAATTGAGCTAGTGGGCCAAAATCACGCACGGAATTGCCGCTCCACGCTCAATTATAAACCCCGGTCAGCGGTATGCTTCTCAGATTATATAGTGTTTTTCAGATAATCAATTGGTTTCTGTGAGCCATCTATTCCGATAAACCAACAAAAAAGACCTCCGCTGTTAGCGAGAGGCCTGAGGTAAAATCTGGTTCAGCCCTTCGCTGCTCTGTCAGCGTTTGGGTTAGGGTCGTGTGGGTGTTTCTGCACCTGCACGGCCCGTTTTTTTGTTGGTAAGGTGTAGTAATATTATACTAGAAATTACACTCAGATATTGGAGATAACATGAATATACCAATTGTGCTCGCCCTTTTAAGCCTCGTTTGCGACGGCATCGTCAGGTTTTTTACCAAGATCGCGGGCGTAAATCAATACTACGGACCTAGTTACGTGCTTTTTCAAGGTGTCGGCCTTTGCGTTGTCGCAATTGTCATTCACCTAGTGCAGAGACATCCACTTGATTTGTCTCCCGGGATGACCGGCGTCGCCTTTTTGGGAGGTGTCATTGCATCAATAGCTATTTCCGCACTGGTACTTGCGTTTAGAATGGGCGGTGAGGGGAGCGTTCTTTTCCCGATTGCTGGCATGGGCATCCTTGTGGCTGCCATTCTATCGTTCGTTATTTATCGCGAGCCAGTGACTGCACCAAAACTACTGGGTCTGGGATTGGGCGTGAGTTCTATCATCGTTCTGTCACGCTAAGCAGCCCATCACCTCGCCCCTAACACCGCGAACGGCTGGCTAGCGTATACTGGTAGTGGCATGGGATGGTTACTACGTAATATCTTCGCCGATGGGAGCTGGTTCGGGAGCACCATCGCCATCGTTGTACTGGCTGCTGTCATGGTGAGTGGATGCTCATCCGAACTCAGAGAACCACCAAACAGCATGCTGGTTGCAGAGTTCAACAGCGCCCTAGAATCGTTTGGCGAGGGAAGATGGAGCTCCATTACCGTAACCGTTAGCCCAAAACACACCATAGATGTGCAGATTGAAGTTAAGTCTGGAACACACGCTATCGCTCTCAAAGCCTACTGCAACGTAGTGAAGGATGCGTTCGCAGATGCCGGCTTAACGGACTACAAACTGGTAGCCAAACTGAGATATGACGGAAACGACAAAACCTGTTAGTTCCCATTCTTTCGGAACTGCTCGGCACTAGCCAACCCATCAGACTGCCACAAGGTTTAGAGGCAGCTCACTAGCCCCACGAACCGCGTCTAGACTAGCCATCGCTAGAGCGACTATGCCGTCAATCTTATTGGCGGCTTTTTGTTTTAACGAGCTAGCAGCGACCGTGCAATACTGGGTCAGGCTGTCCCTGAGGGTTATCTATATGAGCGCAATGTTTAGTGGTTTACTTGGTCTGTTGGTCCTCTTTTTGGTCATTGTCATACCTATATGGCTGCTAATTTTCCTCTTTTCCGGGGCTAAAAAGGCCGACGAGGAATCCGAAAAGGAATTCAACGCACAACTCACGAATATCTCAGAGGGCAGTAAGGCTGCTTATATCCTCGCTTACAATGGGC
>Ga0187827_10004616_pt1 | contig 16837 bp, 13 predicted proteins | sample ETNtaG_39_FD_167969 | JGI IMG/M metagenome (GOLD analysis project Ga0187827, IMG submission 167969) | Marine microbial and viral communities from oxygen minimum zone, Eastern Pacific Ocean - ETNP2014_SV_150_PacBio MetaG (Illumina Assembly) | ecosystem: Environmental > Aquatic > Marine > Hypoxic...
ACGATATATAAAGTCAAAAAACATATTAATGAATAACGTATAACAATTATCAATGGCACGAGAGATTCCTACGGGTGTGATAGTAATAGGGATACTTTTTCTCATCACCGGTCCAATGAACATGATCTCGGCCATTTTCTATTATGGGGCAGCCCCGGGAATGATTATATTCCAGATCGTACAGGCCGTTCTGGTCATTGTCGTTGGTATTTGTCTATTACTTTGTCAGAATTGGGCAAGGTTCGCAGCAATAATCCTCTCATTCATAAGCGTACTGTTCGGCGTCATGGCCCTAGCGCTCGGACAGATCTGCGCCATCGTTAATATTATAATTGTTCTTACGATAGCCGTCTATCTAGCAGCGAATAAAGACGTCATCCGGGCTTTTTCCAGTAAAAAAGACGATTTTGAGGACGAGTATTCTTATTACGAAGATTATTACGAGGACCCCGAAGAGATGGAAGAGTACGACGAAGACGGGTTCGCCGACGTTTTCACGGATGAGAAGGACAAGGAAGGATTTACTGAGATTTTCCCTGGTGATGATGACAACGAAGGATTTACAGAGATCATTCAGGACGATGAAGAGAATGGGGAGGGACTTAGCGATTCCGGAACACGGAAATTGGTTTTCCGTGTGAAGGGCGGATAAGTATGCTGAATTGATGGAAACGATACCTCGATCGAAAGGTCCATGTAACGGAAATTGCTTATTTAGTCTACTCGGGTGAATGAAAATGGCCAAGATATCCAGGGCAGGATTTGTCCTCTTGATAATCTCGCTATCTGTGCTATTATTTGGTGCTATATCGACCACTAATATTGTTGAATATGGCTATTTCCGTGAAACATCAGATTATCCCAGCGGTGAAGGTTTTGGTAACCTTACAACCTTTGAATCGATGATGTTCGCTTTTATAATATTCTTCCCAATTTTTATTTTCCCTGCAGCTTGTGTAACAATATGGATTGGTCTAACCCTGATTTTGCTAAGAACAAAACATCCTGGCAATTTTATAAATTCCTTAATCGGTTTGATAATGTGGACATTATTCATGCCAATTGGATTATCTCCGTTCCTTCGGTTCTCATTTGATCTCGGATCGTTCAACTCCATTTTTCCAGCGCCAAGTCTTTACGCCCCGCTGTTATTCTGGATAAACATTTCAATAGGACTACCACTTTACAAGATCGGAGGAAAACCGCTATTAAAAATTGGAATGGTAATAATCGTTTTCTGCTCGTTTTGGGCACTTATTTTTTCCTTTGTAAAAAGCGAACACCCATTCGCAATTACTATGGAACTGGCATTTTTATCAACTATTATTTTACAATTAATAACCTGTATAAAAGTAATACGATGGATCCCGGAACTCCAACATCAAATCAGTGAGAAAGAAAGACAAAAGTGGCTTCAAACTCATCAGCGGAGACCTCTTGATCCAATATCAAAGAAGGAATCTCCCTTGGAGAATGAAACGACCCGGGAAATTATTCGATTTATTATCAAGCATCCCGGATGCACGCTTGAAGACTTATCGAAAAAAACCGGATTGAATTTAAAAATGCTGGATCAACATATCGATCTGCTTTCAAATACAAATATTTTAAAAAGGAATTGGGATGAAGGACAGGTTATGCTCACGGTCAACGATTCGGAAAACATAATTCGGATATTATATATGACGGAGATGGATGGATAAATTTAACAGTATATTGTCAATGGTGAAAAGCTCGACAGAAAGTCGAGGTTTTCAGCTTGACTATGTGCGCGGAATCGCGGTCCTGGAGGGCCGATTCCGCTTCATTCATAATATTGCTGATTTTTAGCGACACGTCGGTTGGACAAACCTTCCCTATCTTTTTCCTGTAAGCTTTATCAGATGATAACCGAACTTGGTCTTCACAGGCTTTGTAAGGCCGTTCATATCCAGCTCGAAGGCGGCTTTTTCGAATTCCGGAACCATCTGTCCCTTGCGGAAATAACCCAGATCGCCCCCTTTTTTCCCGGATGGGCACTTGGAATGTTTCTTTGCGAGAGAAGGAAAATCCGCTCCCTTGCTAATACGCTCATACAGTTTGTTTGCCAATTTTTCGTCCTCAACCAGTATATGACTAGCCCGTATCTGTTTAACCATGTTCTCACACCTTTCATGCATCAAGGAGGATATCATTATTCAACTTTACGTTGCGGTTTTTCGATATGCATTTGGGCAATGAGCATTGTAGAGAGAACATCCGTTTTCTTCCCCGTACCATACCTAAAAGGCTTCGAAAAAACGACAATACGGCCAAAATATGAAAAAAGATTGAATATGAGTTCGTTATTTGTCTCTCAAGGTCATTAAAATCTTCCCTTTATTACACATCCCTTACGACCGGAGGTCAATGAAATGGAAACGAACAACATGAAGAAATATATTGCGGAAATGATCGGTACCTTCGCACTGGTCCTGATAGGATGCGGCAGCGCAGTGATAGCTGGAAAGAGTATCGCCACCCTGTCCGGTAACTTCGACACAGAAAATATGATCGCGCTGAGTTCCTTTAATATGGGCGGACACATAGGCTATCTGGGTATGTCGTTTGCTTTCGGCTTGACCGTCATGATGATGGTCTACGCCATAGGGAACATCTCAGGCTGCCACATCAATCCCGCAATAACACTCTCAATGCTGGTTGCGGGCAAGATAAAATCGAGAGATGCCATGATGTATATACTCTTCCAGTGCATTGGGGCGATCATCGCCGCCGGGACGCTGTATGCCATAGCAAGCGGCCGGGACGGTTATTCCTTGACCGGTTCAGCGCTCGGGGACGGACTCGGGCAGAACGGCTACGGTGATTTGTCGCCGGGACACTATTCGCTGATTTCAGCCTTCATCGCTGAAGCGGTTCTAACGGCATTATTTCTATTCGTTATCTTCGGAGCCACCAGCAAGGGAGCTCCAAAGGGATTTGCCGGTGTTGCCATCGGTTTCTCTCTCGTCGTGATACACCTTATCAGTATACCAATTACCGGAACCTCGGTAAATCCCGCCCGCAGTCTCGGACCCGCTGTTTTCGTTGGGGGTGAAACCCTTTCGCAGCTGTGGTTATTTCTGCTAGCGCCCATTATCGGCGGAGTGCTCGCAGCCCTGCTGTGGAGATTCGTTTTCGAAAAGGAATAACAGGTCCTCATTCCTTTTTCCTTGAAGAAATAAAACCGACGAGAAGAATTTCAGCCATTTGATCAGGTGAGAAGCAATGAAGGATGTCATCACTCCCGAAAAGATAAGGAAATACCTTGACATCACCGGCCTCGCACTGGATAAGGCTACAATAATCGCCCCCGGGAGTTCATACATTGCAGAAGTGGCTGCGGATTTCTTCGATATGGCAAGCAGGTACTACCGGGATGCGAATCATTTCTATGAGAAAGACGATTACGTGAACGCCTTTGCCGCCATCAACTATGCTCACGGGTGGCTTGACGCTGGCGCGCGTCTTGGCATATTCGATGTTAGTGAGGACCATCGCCTTTTTACATTGGCAAAATGAACCACCCAACTGATTCCACCAGAGTTCGACTTACCGATCCTATGTTGGTGTCCGCCACCGGTGAGCGTTCACGGAGATCTTTGAGAATAGCGTCAACTATACCCCGATAATCGTTCTTCTTGAAAACCAATTTCACTCCTCCAGGTACAAAGGATACGTTATCTTCAGTTCCCCGTCTCCCCCACTAAGTTCCACGTGGACGAATATATGGATCATGTCCTTTTCTTTCTTTGATGAAGCAGCTTTCACACTTAGTACGTTCTTTATCCTGGTCTCGTGTCGAAGGCAGTCTCTTATCAACGTCTCTATGATCCTATGGGTGTCGGGTATGTTTGGCTCACCGATCACCTCTTCCAGAAGGGATCCGTATTCAGGGTGACCAAGCGAAGCAAGTTCACCTTTTCGTGTTAGCAGCCTGTGTCTGATGGCCTGTATCATGAGATCGCGCCCTTCCACGGTCTCGAGGTCGCCCGTCCTTTTCACTGACAGGTCGGTTGCGAATTTGTCACCTTCACTTTTTTTCGTAAGAACAAGTAGGTCCCGTCCATATGGTGAAGTACTGCTAGACATTATATCTTCCTGTGATCGATTAACTTACCGCCAACCACCCCCCGGTTCGTGAGTGCAGAGTAAAAGAGTAGGGTCGTGCCTTTTATACTTTTTTACTTTGTTGTAAAACAAGGTTAAAGACTTAATGGAACAGAAGGAATCATGGTCTTGGATTGAAAAGTAAAGAGAATCCTGCTCCGTTCCCTCAGATGTATAGGAGAAAAACTGCATTCGCCAGGTAAATAAGGATAGAACAAGTATCGCCAGGTGTGTCTTTAAAAGATAATAATAAACAAAAATTTGAAATGATGCAATAATATATTTAACCTATGGTGGCCATATATTTAACGCGATTATATCCATAGATTCATTGCTACATATCAATATTTATTATAGTGGAAAATGAACCGGGAATTCCTCGAAATGTGTGCTTTTGATAAATTATATTACAATATTATTTCAATGGGATAACATGACACGAAGAAATAATCACCCTGTCGCAAGGATGTTGCTATTAGGCATCCTGAGCCTGTTGGTCCTGAACATAGCAGCTCCAGTGATTGCACGCCCTACGGAAAATCTTGTGCCTGAAAATGACGGACGTGATAAACAAGCTGTGGAGAATTCCATGAGGTTCTCTCTGGATTTCCCAATGCCCGACGTCAAGTCGAGTGGGAACGGAGAGATATCCTTATCCGGTGACGGATGGATCTCCGCGTCTCCCCCGGGTACATTCAATATTCCCTCCTGGACGGTGAATGTACTCTTACCGTCAGGTACGGAAGTCGCAGATATCGATATAGTCTGGGGGTATCCCACGGTGATCTCCAGCAGTATTCCGCTGGAGACAGCTCCTTTCATTACATATCCCGGTGGGCCTCTCTTATACCCAAAAGATGGATACGGTGAAACATATGGAATCCGGGATTACCGTCGTCCCACCATACAGAATGTTGGCGTCCAATATTTCAGGGGTTTTGCAATTACCAGTTTGATCGTCGAACCCATCTGTTATGAACCGGACACTGATGAGTTACGACTGTATTCCGGGGCTGAACTTAACCTGAATCTGCGGGACTCAAGCGCCTATGACAATATCGCCATGGTCCGACGTGGTCCCATGGGGCTTATAGACACAGAGGAACTGTTGCAGAGGAATCTTGTAATTACCGAACCTTCTATAGACTTCACTCTGGATTCGTACAATTTCGCTTCCATGGCAAGAGAAAGAAGCATCCCACAGGGCGGGGAATACTATCCATACGTGATCATCACCTCTGCGGCCATGTACGACCACTTCCTACCACTTGCACAATGGAAGATAAACAAGGGGATACCGACGAAAATAGTCGATCTTGCGGACATCACCTCGGATGCGGACTATGACGACGTGGATACCCCTGCGGAAATACGCAATTTCGTCGCGGACGCCTACCAGAATTGGAACACCGAATACGTGCTGATAGGAGGGGACACGGACGTGGTACCTTTCAGGGGACTGTATGGTCTGGTATCGGGAGTATGCGAGGACGATAATATCCCTGTGGACCATTACTACGGTTCTCTTGACGGACCGTACAACAATGATGGGGACGGACGCTGGGGTGAATCCAATGATGGGACCGCTGGAGGAGATGTGGATCATGTCTCCGAAGTTTACATTGGCCGTGCGCCGGTGAGCACAACTACACAGGCGGATACCTTCGTCAACAAGATACTGGACTATGAAAGAGACCCACGAACTGGTTTTGTTCAGAAAGCCCTTCTATCGGCGGCATGGCTGGATGACAATACTGATGCCAGTCTCTCCGCGGATGACCTTGAAAGTCAGACATTCCCACCCCAGATGACCACCATCAAATTGTACGAAACCCTTGGAAATGCAACAAAGAATAATTTCAATACCGCAATGAACGACGGGGTGAACCTGGTTTATAATGGAGGCCATGCCAATTACAACGTGATGTCCCTAACTGAAACACTTGCATATTACCGAGGTGATGCGGACGCCCACGTAAGCGATCACCGGTACAATTTATTCTATACAATGGGCTGCTACGCCAATGCCTTCGATTACAGCGATGCAATAAGCGAGCACTTGATGTTCAATGCCAACGGGGGCAGCGTTGTGTTCATCGGGAATACACGTTACGGCCTTTATTCTCCGGGGAACATGCTAGCCTCGCCTTCCCACAAATTTGCCCGGGAATTCTTCGATAAACTGTTCAACGGTGGCGTACGGGAAGCCGGAAAAGCCAATAAGCTGGGGATGGAGGACCTGGCCGGGTTCAATCATCTGGGATATATGAGATGGGTCTATTATACGGTGAATTACATGGGCGACCCCACCATGAATATCTGGTTCAATGAACCTGAGCCTCTAACCGTAACTCATCCTGCAATGACATATACGGACTCTGCCGCTCCGTTTTCGGTTCATGTCGAGGACTCTTTAGCCACCGACGTGTTAAATGCCAGAGTGGATCTTGTGAACTGGCCGGACCTTTTTGCCAATGACACTACGGATGCCAACGGCGACGCTTCGGTTTCCGGAACCCCTACGGTGGCGGGAAATGCAAATATCACCGTGACCGGAGACGACCTTAAACCGTTTTACACCACGATCCCTATCAGTGACGATTCCATTGCCCCTACCATCACCGTGAATACTGCCAGCTACGGCGTGTACTACGAGGATCCGGGTGCGGTGATAGATGTGGATTTCTCAAACGGCGGCAGTGGATCCGATCTCTGGTTCGCCCAGTATCGTGCAGGGACCCCGGGGGTATGGTTTGACATATTCAACGGCACCGCTGCAGTGGATTACACCGATAACTGGGCCCTGGATTGGGTCAACGTGATAAACGGCGACCTCACCGTCCAGATCCGGTGTTTTGACAAGGCGCTCAACATTAACCAGACCACCATTAATTACATTAAGGATTCCAATCCCCCTGAGATACATTTCAACGTATCCGAGATGGGATGGTTCAATTCCGATCCTGCCATGAGCATTGAAGTACAGTTCGTGAACATGCGTATTGCCCATAACCTTGATCGGGGTTACTACACCATCAACGACGGGGCCGAGATCGACATATTCACAGGTCCCAAAAAATACCACGAGGCAGAAATAACTCCCGATTGGGCTAGCCTGATAGACGGGGTCAACCGGATCAATTTTACCGTGGTGGACACTTTAGGGGTCAGGGACCGCAGCTATGCCAATGTGCTCTATAGAAAGGACACCGTGCTTCCTTCTGTTAGCATAAACAATGATTCCTACGGTTACTATACTGCGGATCCCGGTGCCGTGATTGATGTGGATTTCTATTACGAGAAAGTTTCTCTGATGGTGAACGCATCTTACAGAGGGAACGACGGTGTTTGGCGAGAAATATTCACCGGGAACCAAACCGGTTTTTTTACAAACTGGAGTGTGAATTTTACCTATCTATCCCAGGGACTTAACGATATCGATATAAGGGTATACGACCTGGCTGACAACATGCATTATATCGCGAATGCCATCCAGGTGAGAAAGGATAATATGGAGCCGGAGATAATCATCAATACGCCGGACCTGGGCTGGTTCGATAGTGACCCTGGAGCGGTTGCGGACATCGATTTTTCATCGGGAGGAGGATCACCACTGGTTCTCGGACAGTACCGCATTGGTAATAACAGCTGGAACAATGTTTTCAACACCACAACCGACGAGTTCACAAGCGAATGGCAGTTCGATTATTCCCTACTCCATGAAGGGATAAACTACATGGATCTGAGGGCCTTCGATTCGGTGAATATATCGAAGGTTATGTACAAGAAGGTGAGGATACTGGTGGACCTATATAATCCATGGGTTAACATGAGCAAAAGGGTTTATAATTATACCGAAACCTATGACCTTATTTTCGGGGGTGGATCCCTGAAAACATTCTTTTCCAACGGCGGCAGCGGCTCTATGCTGCAGCGTGCCCAGTACCGTATTGACCCTTCAGACGAATGGCAGGATATCTTCAACATGTCCATAGATGAGATCGAATATGAATGGGAGATCAATTCCTCGCTGCTGGGGCAGGGGATGAATACGATCCATATAAGGGTGGTGGACGGGCTGTTCACGGATACCAATCACACTGTGATGACAATGTATTACGATTCTCAACCTCCGGTTCTGCTTATAAACCGGAATTCTTACGGGTGGTACAATAGCGATCCGGGCTTGGTGGTGGACGTGGACTGTTTCGAGAACGGAACCGGGTCCAATCTTTCCTTTTTGAGGTATCGCTGGGATGAAGAGGATGAATGGATGTATCTCTTTCAGGAGAACGATACATTGAACGGTACTCGAAATCTATACACGGCAAACTGGTCTTTCGGTTTCGACGCGATGGACGAGGGAACCAGCACAATTCTTATGGAACTGGGGGATCATGCCGGTCATTTGGCCGCGGGAGAAGTGATCTTCAAAAAGGATACAAAGGGCCCCGCCACCATTCGCCTCAGTGCCCCCATAGATTCGAGAGAGACCTCGGCAAAGACCCTTTATATTTCCTGGTCCCCGGTATCCACTGAAACCTATGAAAGCGATATAGCATACTATCAATACCAGGTGGCCGACACTGCTGCATTCACACATCCTCTGATAGACAAGAACACCACGGAGCTTTCCGCAGAGATATCCTTCTCCTCGGCCGGCGAGTACCATTGGCGTGTAAAAGCTGTTGACGAGGCAGGCAACGAGGGAACCTGGTGCGTGCCATGGAGCTTTTTCAGCAACGCAGCACCCCAGGCCAGGATATCACATCCCAGCAGGGGTTATCTGTCCTTCCCGATGGAGTTCAGCGCCAATACCTCCAGTGACATTGACGGGGATATAAATAACTATACTTGGACCATAGACGACACCCATACCCTATATGGCGCCAAAGTGGAATTCGCCTTCGACACCCATGGGACCCATTGGATAAGTCTTCGGGTAAGGGATAACCTCGGAAAGACGGGGATTGAAGAAACATCCATCGTAATCGAGAGACCGGGATTCAAGGTTGGCGAGAAGGTCAGCTATGAAGGAGAAGAACGTACTATAACCGATGTGGACTGGTCTGCCGAGGCTGGGACATGGGTTTATAAGCTGGACGACGGGGGAACGGCTAGAGAGGAATACCTGGCGCCTTATAAGGAGACGAAAACGAAGGCCGAACAGTTATTATGGGATATTCCCTGGCCATATCTCGTGGCCATCGGTGTGGTTTCTCTTGTGCTTATAATTGCGGTGATACTAGTTATCGTGAGAAGTAGACATTATTCCCATATATTTTGTCCGAAATGCGGTGAGAAAGTAGCCAGGGGCAGGGGTTATTGTCCCAAATGCAATGAAGCCCTCTTCAAGAACAAAACCACTTACGTTACGTCGGACTGTCCCAGATGCAGTTATCCCGTTTACGAATGGGAGGAAAAATGCCCCGAATGTCAACTTCCTCTCGTGGATAGAAAAAAGTCGGGAAAGAGCAGGTACAAGGATGTGAGGGACGATACCGATTTCATTCCCTCTTCCTACGGCAGCAGGTACACCAGGCACATGGAACGAGAACGGGATAGATGGACCGGATCGGAGGGGAAGGAAAAGCGAAAGAGCACATCTAAAAGAAAGGACAGATCGAAAAAACGAGGGGAAAAGAAGAGGGATCGCGGGGAAAGCGGTGGAAGAAAGCGAAATGAAAAGAAAGAGGAGGCTCGGGGACGTAAGGGGCAAAAAAACGCCAAGGGGAGAAAAAAGAAGGGTGCATCCACGGATTGGGAGGAGGAAAATGAAGAGATGGGGGTATCTTTCGACGCATACAAAGAAGGAGAAGAGGAAACGGAGTCCTGGGATGATGAGCATGAAGGTGCGGATGAGGAAGATTGGGTGTGGGAGGACGGCTCTGGCGGCGGTGATGAATATGATGACGAATATTATGAGGATGATTACTATGATGACGAGGATGAATACTACGAGGAGGATGATGATTACTATGATGATGAGGATTCGTCCGACTACTCGGGGCGTTACCAGTCAATAGATGATGAACACGACGACGAATATGATAAATATGATGAAAACGAATACTACGAGGACGAGGATGACGAGACCGAACCTCTCGGCGAGAGAAACGATCTCGACAGATTCTTCGATTCATTCGGATCAACGACGGAAACTGACGATGACGGATATTACGAGGATGAGGATGATGAAGAGGAATGGGAATGGTAGCGGGCTTTCATCAAAGTGCCTTCGTGAATCGTCTATTATAATTTTTTTTAATCCAGGGATTCAATCAGCAGGGGGGGTTTTCCCATAGCACAGAGTTACGGCGGCTATCAACCTGAAGCCGATGACTATGTCGCCCACTCGTATAAACCCAGGGGTTACGAGCACAGTTACGATCTCTTCGACCCCCAGGTTTTCAATGTTCTCGTCTTTCAGTCCAAAGGTGTCATTTCCGATGACCAGCGAGAGAATCGAAAGAAGAGGATATCGGATCATCTGATGGAAGGCGAAGAGTATTTTCAGGAAGAGAATTCACTATTTATCATTAAAAAAACACAGATTGTAAACGACGATTCCGAGGACAGTGCGTCTCCGTGGATGAAAATAAGTATTAAGGTTATTGACGAAAACCTGGGAACAATGGCTGCCGAGGGAAAGAAGAGACGAAAAAAACTGGAATCCCTGTTTAGGGAGCACAATTACGTAGGCACCCTTTCCTTTCTCGTTTGCGGTACCACCCCAAATTACTGGATCGAACCTGAAGTGAACCTCAGCGCAGTGATCAGCGACGCATCGGCAAGGGAAACCTTTTTTACTGGGATGAGCTCGACCCTGAAACTGGATATTCTCAACCAGGGAATCTACGCTTCGGATGAAATAATGGGAAACAGCATCAATTCCCTTCCCTTCGACGTGAACCTCTTCGCATTCAGGTCGGGAAATTCAAACGAGGGAAGCCACAAGGACGTTCTTCCCACCCATATTCTTCTCGATTACGACGTGGATGACGATTCCACCGATGCGGCGGAGGACATGCCAGGAAACATGTTTTCAAATCAGGCACAAACTCCCTTCACATACGGCGATGACAGCGGTGAAGAGAAACCTACCGCTTCATCTGAGAAAAAGGACATTTATTACCGGACACATATGGAAAATCTTGTTAAGACCCTATCCAGGTTCATGGGTTATCATCTCACCTTCGGTCATCTTTTTAAGAATAATCATAAGGAATATAAAAAAAGCGCCGCCCAGATAAGGGAGAACATTCAGGGACTGCAGAGCAATATCAACTCCATTCTTCTCAAGGACGAAGAGGGTAAAAAGAAGAAAAAAGCCGGGTCCAAGACCGCTAAAAGTGGAGCATTGCCCACAGAAGACGATATTATTTACAGTTCGTCCGTTTTCTCGTCAAGCCTCACTGAGATAGACGAGAATGTATCCAATCTCATACTCTTTCTAACCGATCGTTTCGGTAAGGTGGAACGAACAGAGTCAGAGGCTCAGTTCGATAGAATGGAAGAGGTCCCCGAGTTGGGAGATGTCCTTATATCTCTTTCGGACGAGATGAAAAGCTGGCGGGGGACCGTGCTCAAGTCCTTCACCAGATTACGAAGCAATCTTTCCAACTCTCAAAACCGGCTCCGAAACACTATAGACGTGTTCAACTCGTACCGGGAGAGCAAGAGGAGAAAGAACCAGAAGAAAACAGCCAACATGCTCAATTTCGTCTTTGTCGCTCTGGCCATTATCGAGTTATCCGATTTCTTCAGCGGCCTCATCACCTATGCTCTAGGTCAGGAACCATACGATTGGGCAGGGGCGGGAGCCATGTTCCTTGTAGCAATCGGTTTTCTATTGTTTATAGCATTATTAATCTACATATTTGTATTGAGAAAGATGTGGAAAGCGGAGTAGCGAAAAGCTCTATCCACGAAACATTAATTAAACGGAGGCGAGACAATAGCAAGAACTTTCAAGATCCTCGACCCTTTCGTAATCCGGGTAATTGCCATTCGGGCGAATGAATCCTTTAAGGAAGATCTCGTAAGGAGAATACCGGATAAACTGGAAGGTGACGTGGATTTCATCCGTGACGGGAACCTGGCCTTTCTGGTTTTGAAAACAGAACTGGGCAAGGTTGGGGAGGGAAAATCCGAATGGAAGGACGTTTCCACAGATGATATACAGGGAGTTATCTCCTCATTGAAGAAAAAGGGTCAGAAGGCCTTTGAGGGAACGAAACTCATCAAGGGCAATTATCTATTGATGGAAGCGTTCAACATCATAATGGGGGGCACACCCAGGGATTACTGGTTGGAAGCAGAAGTGGATGTAGATGCTTTTCGCGTGAGCGGCGGTGGGTCTGCCACACTATCGGATATTACATCGAAGGTAAGGGTTGAATCGATTAACGATGAACTGTTCTCCTCTCCTGTAATAATGGGGAATTCCTTCGACACGCACAGGTTCACTCCCAACGTATTTTCATTCACTTCCGCCAAAAATGAAATGAAGAGTGAATACAGCATACCTAAGAATTATCTCGTGGAATATCAGGTCCAGGAGGATAACGCCTTCGGAGAGAAAGAGGAGGGACCCACTGAGACGGCTATCCGGGACTTCGCAAACTCCCTTATCAAACTGATAGGACTTCAACTCCTTTTCCTGTCCATATACAGCAAGGAATTCCAGGCCTACAAGAAAAGCGCTCCCAAGATCAGAGAAAGGATCCAGAAGCTCAACAAGAGGATCGACACGCTGCTGCAGGGGCCATCGGACGCACCCAAATCGAAAAAGTCCAAGAAGAAAAAGGAAGAGATGGGTGAGGTTGCACTTCTGCATAGCGCATCCATTAATTTCACACAGCTCATGGAATTGGATGAGAAATTATCCAACAATATCCTGATATTGAACGACAATGTCAATGCCATGGAGAGAATGGAAGCGGACCTGGGAGCCAAGAGGATTGGCGAAAGTCATTCCGGCGCGGTGATGATAGATCCGTTGATCGATAAATTCATGGCTATCAGGAACACCGTTATCTTCGCTTTCAACAATCTTAGAGATAACATAGAAAACTCCCAGACGAGATTGCGAAACACAATCGATTCTTTCAAGATATACCAGGAGAACCGGCGCAGATCAGCCTCGGAGAAGTCGGAAAAAACCTTCAACACTATATTCATACTTTTAGCGGTCCTTACAATCGGGGACGCAGTTGGTAATTTTCTTGTGTTCGGGCATGAGAAAAAGGAGTATTTACTGGCGGGATTGAGTTTCGGGGGTGTTCTGATCCTACTGATAGGCTTGTTCGGTCTCATATACATGTTCGTATTGAAAAAGATGTTTCAGGAAGTCTGATCCGTCATCTGTTATATCCGTAGAAAACCCGAATCGGGTTTTCGAGGAAGCCCGTTTCACTCCGCAACACCTACGGCGTTGCTGCTCCTTCAAAAACCTTCGGTTTTCTACAGGTCGAGACGCATCCGATGCTTCGGAACGTATGTGGGCACCTGTAAGCACACTTGCTGAAGGTGTCCGCTTAGCTACGCAGACCTCCTTGGGCTCTGCTACACCTTCGGGAAGTGTCCCTTCAGGTGCAGGGGAAACTTGTTTCATCCGTAGGAAGCTTGCTTCCGACACTGGGAATATCCCTTGCGGGACATCCCCGTTTCGGCCAACACGTGAGTTGGCCGAGGATGCAGGGCAACCCGCAGGGTTACGTCCCGAGGGTACAGATGAATCTTAAATTCATCGAGTATCTTTTGATTGACCGGAACAAAGTGGGCACCGTAATGAAATGTGCATCAGCGGGATAAATATGGTTGCTCTGATCGAATTCGGATATCTGCCAGGTGGTTTTGAGGGGTTTGCCAAACAACCGGATAGGCGAACCGTGGAAGGCGAGGTCCTGCAGGTACTGGTCCGAACAGGTGCCGTTCAAGATATCGGTGAAGCTGGTTTCAGAAGTTCGTCCCGGACCGATCGCGGCGTTGGTGCTTTCCAGAACTATTTTACTGTTAGCTCACATATCACTGGAGACGAACTGCTACGAAGACTGAATTCAATGATAGAGGGCGCTTATTTCTACGGGGCGGGGGACATCGATAAAAGTTTCAATCCGCGTCACGCCGTCTTCAGGGAATACGTTTACTATCTAGACAGCAGGATAGTTGGCCGGGACATGGCAAAATTCTATGAAGCGCTGGAACTATTCACCGGGACGCATTCTTTCTATTCATTCACCAAGAAGGACAGAACCAAGGACGAGGACTATTTCAGAGCTGATCATACGGTTCAGAAAATTACAGTGGAGGAATTAGACCAGTGTGGGCGGCTTTTATTGGAGGTCACTTTCAAAGCCGAGTTTTTTCTGTACGGACAGATAAGAAAGATGATGGCGGCGGCTCTGATGGCGGCAAAGCGGAAGATCGATACGGCGGATATAGAAAAAGCACTTTTACCGGACAGCGGTTTCGAGCGGTTTCCATCACATTCCCCAAGAGGACTTTTCCTGAAGAGAGTGAAACTACCTGAGAGGGTAGAGGCTGGGATAAAAAGATATGATATTCCAGGGGAAGGGATCGAACGGATGATAGCGGAGGCGGCGGTGGAAACGAAGGTTCTTTCGGTGTTATCAGAAATAATTGGTCCTTGATAAGCGGGATCATTGGCTGGGATGCACTCCAATTTTACGACCCTTACGAATAGTCCCGGGCTACCTTTCGAACAGCAGAAGAAAAATGGTCGATCACCTCGCCCATGGGACTGTTTTCGATGGCGGCAAAGGCCTTTTTCATTTCGGGGTGTCGTCGGTGGAACGCTGGTGACAACGCATTGAATGCTTCGACGATACATCGGTGGTCACGGCAAACTGCCTTCCATGCGGTTTCTCCGCCTTCGAAGTTGTCGTGCCAATCCAGATTCTGCCCCCATGACCTCACCGCATCGTGCAGGATATTCAGGAGGACCTTGTCGTCATCGGTGGGTAAGATTCGAGATGTCATGAAAAGAGAGATTGTATTGGATTGTATAAAAAGGTGTTCACAAGAGAATAACTCAAAATCCCCAAAGGCTTACGAATAAATCGTTTTCCTACAGTGTGTTCATAACAGGAACCACTAATGAACAGTGTGTAGTTCATGGATTGAGTATTCCGGCTCGGAAGGTGATCAGGGATAGTAATTTTTTCCACCGCGGACCTTTTCATATAAGGCGACCAAGCGATTTGTAATCGAGTAGGTTCTCTTTGTATCATGCTCTTCGGTGTCAAGTTAGACCTTTTAAACATCTCTCGGAATATATAAACTTATCAAAGGTCATGAGATTGAATAAACATAGAGAATTATTAAATATTCAAATTTCAAATAGGTTATTCATAAGATTCTATCCCCTACTAATTTTTAACAATAATCTTTCATTTTTTTACTTTCAAAGGTTTTACTTCAATTGGTTTAATAATATTCAGACGATACAATCTGAATATAGACAGCTCAGCTACTATCAAACCAACACATCCAATCAATGAAAGAAATCCTACTGGTAACCTCTCAAGGGAATGTAGAATAAATAAACTAAGAGAGGGAATAAATAAACTTATCCAGGCAAGTTTATTCCACGTATATATCCTATAACCATCGAAGAGCTGAGAAGGAAAAAGATTGTAAGTTATTAACATTAAAACAATAAGAGAACAAATATTAGCAGTTTGCCATATTCTCGAACCCTCTGTGCTATACGATAGAATGAAATAGAACGGGATTAGGAAAATAGCAATGGACAATACTTTAGCGATACTGATTATACCCAAGGTTCTTTTTGACAAGAGTTCTATTTTATCATATATTATATTTACTGGTAATCCATAGGGGAATGCGAAAAATAAAGCTGTAAGAAAAAGAAGAATGTTACCCTTCAAACTAATCTTATATCTCACTTTGAAATTATGAAGTTTAATTATTCGGTAATCAATATAAGTTTTAAACGAAATAATTGTTAGGGTAGCAAGCAGAACAAATGGCAGTATTTTTAAGAAGGAGTTATTGAGATGAATAATGGGGAATATATCATCTCTACCGCTACCGCTATCTATGGAAAACGCTAAACCAATTATTAATGTTGTCAAGAAAATATTATAGAATATACCTTTCATTCCCTTTTCCTCTCTAACTGCCTTTTTCTTTTTAAAAAGTGAGCTACTTATATAAATCATGATTATAAAAAACCCTTCTTTCATCTTCTTCATCCACTTTATAACATATTGGAACTTTGGTATTTTTTTGAAATATTTTTTAAAATCTATCTTAAAAAGAAATTCCTCCGTTATGTAACCAACGCGACGACTGTATAACAACAATAACAATAGAGATGTGCTGCCAACCCCTGTTAGAACTATCATGGTAGGGGGGGGATACCTGGACTCTCGATTTCCTTTTTCGGATTTTGGATTTCTATTTCTTCGATAATATATCGAATTTTTCCTTCTCCCCCCTCATCATTATAATAGTATACTTTTGTGACTAACAAATAATTTCCATTCGGGAACTTTGTTGTATCGAGATCAAAATGAAAGGGATGCCTGAGTACTGTTTTCATTTGAGTAGCTGGAAAGGTTCACAACATCGGGTACCTTTTTCATTTTATTAATTTGGCTCAATACATCGGGTACCTTCATTTGTAGGATCTAGCTCAGTACATCGGGTACTGTTTATA
>Ga0187827_10004622_pt1 | contig 16822 bp, 10 predicted proteins | sample ETNtaG_39_FD_167969 | JGI IMG/M metagenome (GOLD analysis project Ga0187827, IMG submission 167969) | Marine microbial and viral communities from oxygen minimum zone, Eastern Pacific Ocean - ETNP2014_SV_150_PacBio MetaG (Illumina Assembly) | ecosystem: Environmental > Aquatic > Marine > Hypoxic...
AAGCGCTGTCATGAACGGACGCATGTGGCTTATCGGTGGAGGAACTTACGACACGCCATCGACGCCCACTCGACTACGCTACAACGAGGTCTGGAGCTCGGCAGACGGCCTGGCGTGGACGCGGCACGTCGAGCACGCGGCCTGGAAATCGCGGTCTTACCACGAGGTCGCCGCTTTTGACGGCAACATCTGGATGCTCGAAGGCGTGCACGTGAGCGGGAACAACCGGAACGATGTCTGGTATTCAGCGGATGGTGTCGATTGGCAAGAGCTGCCCGACACGCCCTGGGCACCCCGCCACGCGGCCAGCGTTCTTGTTCACGACGATGCCTTGTGGATGGTAGCCGGCAACAATATGTTCCCCGATGTCTGGAAGCTGACGAGGGAGAGGTAGGATCGTCTCGCGTGGAGCTCTCTGTCCGTAGTACCCGAGTCACCGGCTTCTTCAGGGCGACATGAGCGCCGGGGGGCACTCCTACGCCAGCAACACCGCCGTACACCCGATCCACGCTCACACCGGGATCGAGCCAACCCAAAGAGCCGGCGGCGTCAAGCAGCAAAGCGCTACTACTACTGCTCAACGGCGAGTTGCTTCTCTATGAACTGGGCGACACACTTGCAGGCGTCGAGGCTCTCGATGGCCGAGATTAACTCGTCGACTGAGCGAAAGGAGAGAGGCCATGAGATTGCGACGCGGTTACACGTTGCGCGCCGTGCTCGTGTCGTGCGTCTTTACGGCGGCCGCATGGACCGCGCCGAAGCCCGTCGCCATTGTCGCCCATGGCAACGCTTCCGGCGGCGACGTGAAGTTCTTCAAGTACTACGTCACGAACAAGCTGGGCGTCGTGACCGAGGACTGCGGCAGCTTTCTCGAGCCGTCCGAGTTCGAGAAGTACAGCCTCATCGCCTGGCTCCGCTCAAGTCCCAAAGCGCTCACCGCCGGACAGATCGAGGCCATGCGACGGTACCTGGATCGAGGCGGCCACGTCCTCGCCACCAACGGCGTCCCATACACCGCGTTCGGCCGACCGTTCAAGAATATGGATTGGATCAAGGCGAAGAACTGGGGATACAACAAGAACCGTTGGGCCGGCGAGGTCTTCGACAGAGACAACCCCTATTTCGGGGGCGTGCCCGTGGACGATCCTGGCTGGCGGCGCACCTATCATGGGCTGCTGGATCACACCGGCACGCGCCTGCTGGGTGAAGGACGCGCGACGACGCTGGGGTACACGAAGGTTGGCAAGGGGCGGTTCATCTTCTCCTCCTACGGCCCCTATGACGCGCGCAACGACAAACTCAACGCTGCTTACATGCGTCTCTACCGGAACATCGTCATGGCCGCCGGTCCGCTGACCGAGGAGGCGCAAGCGCGGTCGCTCATGGCCGAGGCCGCGCCCGGGAAGCGACTTGTCCTCTGGCACCGGGATTGGTCGGGATCGGATGACCGCCGTCTCATTTGGCAGCCGACCGGCCCGCGGCCCGACGAAGTCCTGACGGCCCTCGATGTTCGCACGGTTCGCGACGAGATCGATACCACCTTCTTCTGCGTGCAGACGCCGGACGATCTCGGCCCGGTTTCCGTGGAGGTCGCACCCCTCGGCGCCCGGCAGAACGCGGATCGCGTCAGGGCGCTGGTCATGGGCCGCGCGCCGGCCATTGCCAGGAAGGCGCCCAAGCACTACGCCAAGGCTGACGTCTCGAAGCGCGGCCCCTTCTACCTTCTCCCGCCCGAGACGCTGCCGCCCGAAGGCCAACCCGCATTCGAGATCGAGCCTTTCGAGCCGCGGACGATCTGGGTCCAGGTCAATACGCGCGGGATGGCCGCCGGGACGTACGAAAGCCGCCTCCGCTTCGCGGCTGCCGGCGGCGAAACGCTCGCCACGCTGCCGATCCGCGTGAACGTCGCCCCTATCCGCATGCCCGACCCGCGCGTTGTCCAGTTGCGCACCTGGGGCGGCGGCATCGGCGACGACGTCCGCCTCATGCGAGAAATGCAACGTCAGCGATGCGATCACGCGCACATCTCGTATCCCGACGTCAACCGGATCCGGCTGCGCAACAGTAACGTAACCCTCCGAACCGTCATGCGCGATTCCAGCCACGTGCGCGACAAGAATCCGTTGCCGCGACTCGACTTCACCGGGCACTGGAATGAGCGCCTCGACCTCCTCACACGGCACGGCATCACCAACCTCTCGCTCAAGGATATCCGAACCGGCGCCTGGTGGGCCGCCGCCGCCACCGGCGAGACGTGCGACGTGACCGCGCCCTTCGAGCGGTGGCCCGATAAGTGGCGCGCCGCGTATGTTGACTACTACGCTCAAATGCAGAATTACCTTCACGAGCGAGGCTACGGTATGGCCTTTGCCCTTTGGACGGACGAGCCCACCATGACGACCATCCGGAAGAACTACCTGCCAAGGGCCAAGGCCTACGTGCAGGCTGGAATGGGACCCGGATCACATTGGACGACTCCCGGATGGATGAAGCCCGAGGATACGAGCCTCTTCCTGCCGTGGACGCGCGACGTATCGATGTACCAGTACGGGTACCCGAACCTCCAGGGGTTCCTCCAGGAAGGCTCGGCCGAACTGGAGCCCGGCAGCATCGTCGGATTTACTCGCGGCGGGACCGGCCTTGCGGTCCGCAATCCCCACGTGGGCAGCCGGCTCGGACCTTGGTCCATCGTTCATCAGCGGCCGCCGGTGCACTTCTGGCGGACCGGGCCTATCTGGAAGGGGTGGCTCTATTACGTCGATTTCACCGGCAACCAATGGTTCCGACTCGGCGGCGTGCAGGGCGAACGGCTGCTGGCGTACGGCGCGTCAGACACGAGCGACCTGAGCATCGACATGCTGACGTCGAGCGACTGGGAGGGCGCGCGCGAGGGCATTGACGACGCCAACCTCGCCCGGATGGTGGAGTGGTACCTGCCGCGCATGAAGGCGCGCGCACAGGGAGCGTGGAAGCAGCGTCTCGCCGAGATCGAGGACGAGCGGGAATTGTGGTTCACAGAGAGGAGCCCCTTCCCCATCGGCACGCGCCCGGTCGACTATCACCACAAGCCGAAGGACGGCGACCCTCTTGAGTACCACATCCGGACGGTCTCGGCGTCCGCCACGCGCGACCTCGAGGCGGCCAAGCGGTACCTGGTCGGACTCCTTGAGGAGATGCAGCCGCATGCGCGGAAATCCGACATCCATGTTCGCTGGCATGCGTTTGACCTGGTCGCTGAGGGCGCGCCGTGTGCAACTGTCATCGTCGCGCGCGAGGCCGGCCAAGCCGTCAAACAGGCGGCCACGTCGATCGCCGATCGAATCGCCGACGTCACCGGCATACGGCTGCCCCTTCGCGAGACCGACAGGCCCGACGATGTGAACGGCGTCAGGATCCTCGTCGGTCAGGCCGCGGACAAGCCCGTTGCCGAGCTCCTTCGCGCGCAGAGATGGCAACTGGACAAGGGCTACCCGGGCAGGGGCGACTACCGTATCAAGCGCTTGCCCGAGACGAAGACCGTCGCCGTCCTCGGCGTCGACGCAGACGGCACAGTCCGCGGCGTGAAGAACTGGATGGCCTTCCTCATGCCCGAAGGTCACTGGCTTCTCGATCCTTGATCCGCTCGACGGTGTGGAAGCGCTTGGCTTCCACAAACCGGGCATGGGCGATCGCAACTGGACCACGCTGAGGACCAAGAGCGATTCATGGAGCAACCAGGGGCTGCGCTACTACAAGGGTGAGGCATGGTACCGCACCACCTTCGAAGTGCCCGCGAAATACAGACGGTGTGAACTCAGGCTCTGGCTCGGCGGTATTGACGACACGGTCAAAGCCTGGATCGACGGCACGCCATTGGAGGCGCTGGCCAAGGGCGCCGCCCCGATCGCCCGGCCGTGGAAATTCGTTGGCCGTCTCCCCCGCAACCGCAGTGGCGTACTCATATCGACCGTCCATCCAGAGAAAGCTCGCCGGGAAGGGCTTCAGTCCCTCATCTTTGGCTTCATGCCCTTGAACAGTCAATCCGCGGGGGTGTAGAACATCACCGGACCCATGATGCCGCCGGTGCCGAGTTCATTCACCTTGTTCCGCCTGACCCGTACCGTCACCACGTTGCGCGCGCCGGGGTGCAGGGCCTCGGTCGCGTCGAACTCGAATGGTCTCGTGGATCCGCCATGCGCATCGATATCGAAAACGGCGCCCGGGCTGATGCCAAGGAGCCTGCCGTTCACCCAGACTTTGGCCGCATCGTCCACACTTGCGAACCACAGCATGATTTTCTTGCCGGCGTGCTTGCGTGGGACCTCGACCTCCTGCCGGTACCAAGCTTCACCAAAATAGTAACGCAGGCCCTGATTGCCCCAGGATGAGGAGGTGCTGACCTTCCGCCAGTTTCCTCCCTTGACCTCCTCGCGATGGAGCCCCATGGTTTCGCCGAGCGCCTGAGGATCCTGCAGGAAGTCCCAGGTCTCGTTGAGGCCCGCCACGAGCGCGTTGCCGCCCGTCACGCGGGTGGACGCCTCGTCTGTAGCCTGTGCACAGAAGCGTTCCAGGAACCGGGCCGCGCTGACGCTCTTGGCGTGGGTGCGGAGCATCGGTATCTCGTACGCCGTCGAGAGACGGCCTACCAGGCCCCGCGCCCGTTCAAGCGCCGCCTTCGAGCCAGCGTAATCGTGTCGGCGTCGGCGTTCGAGCACTTCGGCAAAGGCCACGAAGTAGTCCCATCCCTCGGACGCGACCCGGACGCGTGTGCCGTGGAGCCCGCTCCCCGCGCGTCTGCGGGCTTTTCTCAACGCCTTGCGCGCGGCCTTCCGTACCGGGTCGTCATAGATATGCAGCAGATCCCACGAGCCGCCGGTATGGTGGTCGGCGTCGCGCAAAGCATCGTTGATCAACATGGTGTACCGTTCCATCGGCTCCGCGGCCGGACCGTAGAATTTCGCGAAGAACTCCTTCAGGAGCGCATCAACGTCTGCCTCGCGGTTCCACATCAGTTTGGCGGCCAGGTAGAGGGACGGCCCCTCGTTGGCCCACTGTGTTGCACAGGCGCGCGCAAACCCGAGGTGGTTGAAATCATGGGCTAACGGTATCTCATCCCGGATGCGATGGATCATCATGAACGGCAGACCGGGGTCGGCCAGGTTGAACCAGTAGCCGGAATTGTCTACCCGCACGCCTGCCTCATGCCATTGCCGACAGATCCATCGGTACGTATGGGACTCCGGGCACACCGGGTTACGCGGTGAGTGGATTCGGCAGAGGTGGATCAGGGCCACACACCCGACGATGCGTGGATCGGGCTTGACCTTGACTGGCGGCATCATGGTGTCGCTGTACACCAGCGTCCCGATTCTGGCCTTGGGGAACTCACCTTCGAGACCCTTCAGCACCTGGTTGAAGAACCAGAAGTAGCGATCCGTCACGGAACGGCGATGCGTGAACGGAGTAATCTCGCCGCTGTCCAGTGCCTGACACTTCTCGCACTCGCAGAACCCCGAACCGTCGTTGGGACCTCTGTGCGCCAGTTCTCGTAGGTGGAGGTAATGGAAACCGCCTGCTTCATATTCGCCTCAACATGAATAATGGGCCGATGGACTTCCACCCAGACCTTGATCGTTCCGCCGGCCTTGCCCGCTCCGGAGATCTCCACGTAACCCTCTTTAAGCTTCAGTTCTTGCCTGAAACCTGAAGCAAAGGGATTGGGACTGACCTGAATCCGCACTCGTCCCGGTTTCAACAAAGCCCCGTTATCATCCCGACAACCGACCCTGCCGATATAGAACATCAACTCGTTGTTCTCGACCCATACATTCAGGCCGATATCACCGCCGGACACAGGCATCGACTCGCCGGAGTTCTTGCTTTGGCTCGTCCAAACAACGTTATATCCTTCGAGAGACTCATCGGTCATTGTTTCTCCCATTGCAGCGCCTAACGCAAACAAACAACACAGGGCTGTCATAACTATATATCGGTGATGGTGATTCATAGGGCTTTCCTCTTTTCTTCTATCGTCCAACGTCGCGGATCAGGTGCCCCGACTATTCGGGGTCGCCTGTATCCGGCTTGTTGGGCAATGCCTTCTTCATTACTTCCGACAAGAAGTTCCTGATAACGCAACAGCGGCCTAACTACGTGCAAAGTTCAGTTGAGGGAAGGCAAAGACTGCCTCATCGTGGTGTGTACCAAAGCGAACGCCAATACTTCTCGTCCGTTTTGTAGACGTCGATTGGCGTTTTGTCTGAGAGTTCTTTTGGCAGGATGCCGTAGTTCTTCATCTCGCGAATGTAAGCGCCGTTCGGCCGAAAGCCCGGCATGTCGAATCGTCTGGTGTATTTCTCGAAGCCTTTCTTCATCTTCTCAAGCTGTCCCAACAACGCCAGGTAATCAGGATCGCTTCGGTCGGCGAAAACGGGTTTCTCCTTGCCTAGACGCTTTGAGGTTAGCTTCGTTCCTTTCTGCCAGGTCTTCAGTTCCTCCGACGACAGTGGACGGCATATGCCATAACCACCAGCCGATTTTGCCAGTGGGGCGAGAAGGAACATCGAGTTCTCCGGACGGGATAGATTGATCGTCGTTTCTGTGCAGAACGGAAAATTCGGATCGTTCTTGATTAGCTGACCCCCTTGTGCAAAGCCTTTAACCTTAGCTCCACTGTTCAACGTGGTTCTACCTGAATGGCACGACCCACAGCGGCGGTCCGAGGTTTGATTCTTCATTCGACCTCTGAATGTACCCGTCCCCAGCGAAGCGTACGTGCCGGGATACGGGGCGGCGCTCTCGATCCAGTAACGGATCATGTCGATCTCGTGAGCCGATAGTTTCGCATCATAGTGCGACCCGTCGATCAATTTCATCAGCGGACTGGCCGAGGTGCCGACCTCTCGCGGCGCACGATTGCCATCGCCGTTACGCGCATCGACTACGAGGCTCTTTGTGAACAACGTGAGGTATGAATGTGTGTAAGTCGGGCTGCGATCGCCGGAGAGAATGACGCCGCCGGCACGCGGGCCGTTTTTTCCGGTCTTCTGATAGTCGTGACAGGACACGCAATGCTTGTCGAGGATGGGTTGGATATCTCGGGAATAGTCGAACACACCGGGGATGTTTTTCAGCGGTTCGATCTTCTGTGCCGGCCGCTTCATGGCCATGGTCATACGCGGCCGACCGGCCGGTGCCGATGTCCGATCTTCATGACACCCGATACACCCAAGCTTCTCGCCCGGCTGCACGGTCAGGAAGCTCTGCATTCGCTTGACCGACATGTTGTTCTCGTCCAATGCCACGAAGAAGATGCTCCGCAGAGCCGGCAGCTCGAAGTTGGCACTGCCGTCCTTTTCGATATCGACGGTACCGAGAACACGTTCCAGTGTAAACGTGCCGCCAAAGCTGATCGGCCACCAACTGCCATGAAAGTTGATCGGCTTCGGGAGCGCTTCCAGGACCAGCAGTTTCTTGATATCGCCCGGCTTAACGCCCTTCATGTTGCGGCCTTTGTAGACATTGTCCAACATGACGGTTCCGGTCGGTTTCGACTCGTCAATACGCGAAGGGATCACAGGCTCACGTTTTCTTTGACGCAATTGCCTGGGCTCGTGAACCGTCAGGCCTGCGTCTTTCCATGCTTTGGGCAGCGTCCAGATGACTTCGTAATTGTTGCTCGAGTCGAGCACGCCGAAATCGTTCACATTCGCCACGAGAAAGAGTTGTTCGGACAAGGGGTACGGATCGCAGTACAGTTGTCTGCCCGAGATGGCCTTCGCGGCCTTTCGCTCATCCGGACCATTCCTTGGATCAACAATCGTTACCACGCCAAGGTGTTCGGCTTTCCCATGTTTCGGCGAGAAAGAAGCAACGACCTTTGTCGTGCCGGGGATAGGTTTGGCATCGATCATGAGCGTGTATGGATGCATGTTCCCGTAGTAAACCTTCTGGTCAGTGCCATCGGGGTTCATGGTCCACAGGTGGTGATACCTTACCTGAGAGCGGTCGATGTACTCCCAGCGCATGTAGAGGATGCGGCCATTGGGAAGCATCCAGGGCGTGTTGTCCTGTTCGATGTTACACGATAGCGGGCGCATGTTTTTCCCGCCTGCCCTGAGCTCCTCTGCCGAAGGGTCACCATCGCAGCGGTAGATGTTGGCAACACGTACAACCCAGCAGTTCACCCAGCGATTGCAGCGGCTTGAACAGAAGACGATTCCGCCATCGGGCAGGTAGGCGGGTTCAATATCATCATAGGCTCCGCTGGTGATCTGGCGCAGGCCGGACCCGCCCTGCCCTGAGCCTGTCGAAGGGTCGATATTGATTTCATAGAGATGATAGAACGGCTGGCCGCCTTTCCGGTATGAGAAGAGGATCTTCTTCCCGTCGTAGTGCATCTGCGGATCTCGTACGCCGCCGGCGGGATCGTCCAGGAGTACTTGCAGCTTCTTATCGTTGATGTTGTATCGACAGAGCTTTGCGCCATCAAAATAGCATTTTGACTTCGTGTTGTTTGCAGCATGGCTGAAATTCTCGTACCAATGGACTCTGTCCAGTTTGGTCTTTCTGGCGGCAAACACAATGTCCGACACACCATGCCGCTTCACCTTATTCAAGAGACCAGCGTTTGAATCAGCGGCACCGCAATGAAGCATGCCGCCCATCACAGTCATTATTATGAGAATGCGTCTGAACATAATTCCGTGTGTCCTATCTTCATTTGCGATTGCTTTGTCTGGCCTTGGGGCGCAGAAACGGTGCCGGCTTTAGTCACGCCTGGCCACTTCACAATAAAGGGAACACGATGACCTCCTTCGTATACATCCCGCTTTAGTCCGCGGAAGGGTTGAGACGACCAGTGGTCAAATTTATGATCGAAGCCGTGGGCGAGTGGGCCGTCCGGGATAGGTTTTGACCAGTCTATGTCCTCAGGCCTGTAGGTTTTCCTTCTCCCGACGACCACCTTTACGGCTCCGGGTTTCACCACGGCATTCCAGTTCCAGCCGAGGTGCCATTTGCCGATGGCGGCAGTGTGGTAGCCCTTTTCTTTCAACATTTCCGGTAGGGTAAGACGCTCCGCCTTAAACCACGATCTTCCAAAAGAGTCTACGATGCCGTGCCCCTTTCGCCAGTGATGGCGTCCTGTCAGGAGAGCGTAGCGGGTCGGGGTGCAGACGGCAGAAGGCGAGTGTCCGTCGGTGAAGCGTATGCCTTCGGCGGCAACACGATCCATCGCGGGCGTTGGAATCCTGGAGTCAGGGTTGTTGGCTCCAACGTCGCCATAGCCGAGATCGTCTGCGAGTATAATCACGACATTGGGTGGTTCTGCAGCGAGAGCCGCAAAGCATGTCATAATGAGAAGCGAAAATATCGTGGGGCGAGTTTGCATCTATACTCCTTATCGAACTCTTCAACGGTCTGCTCGCCGTCGGCATGCCGAAGGATCCGGATGATCTCTTCGGTCGTGTGTCGTTTTCTCTTCATTCTCGGTTCTGGGTTGTATCCCCAGAACCTCACCTCCGCTTGGCCGCCTCTTCCGGCCCATGAAATATCTTGCTATTGGAAATCGTATGGTATCCCGCTTCGCGAAAAGCTTGTGGCAAAGTCACGGCATTCGGCGCGTATTTGTCTGCGTTCCAGATCTTACAGGTTCGATTGTCGGGACGAATACCGGTCAGCAGTGATGCGCGCGATGGTCCGCAGACAGGCACCTGGCAATACGCCCTTTCAAACACAATCCCTTGCTTCGCAAACATGTCGATGTTGGGTGATTGAATGTGCCTGCTCTCATAACAACCAAGCTCCGGACGCAGACCCATGCCGTAGAACTCGGCGCCTGGATTCTCACGCAGGTGCTCTTGGGCCGCATCGATCGCCATTTTCAGTACTTCCGGGTTCGACACGCACAACTGGCCGGGGACCCGCTTGCCGTCACGCAGTGCGAAGTGCTCTGGATGCCGATCAAACCACTTCCGACGCAAACCGGAGTGGTGCAGGGGACGGATGCCATGGTGCCTGTGGACCTTCCACACACTGTTGCGCATACGGCGGCCCCATACGTCTCCGAACTGGTTGACCCGGAGCTGACGCCCGCGGAAGGAGGGTACTTCGATGCTGCGCTGCTCCGCAATCTCCAAAGTCTTTGCGCGCGGGACAACGCGGCCGAAAGCTCCCGGCATGTACCAGCGGAACCCAGTCTGCTCGAGCAACTCGTAGACCCCATTCAGCATTCCCTTCGGCGTCAGACCAACGATCTTCACGACCCCATCAGCCACTTGAAGGGCAAACGATTCCGGGTCGGGCTCGGACGCGTCACGGTGGGCCTGGCGGATGGCCCAGGCGAGGTCGGTGTCCAGTTCGGGCCCGCCCAAGAGCACCACGGCGCGTCCCGCGTCAGTCTGCTCGCGAGCGACACGACCGGCTTCCGCGGCCTTCGCGTCCAGCGTCTCAATCTCTCCCTGCGCGGCCAGGCTGAGGTGCTCCTTCAGCTCTTCAAGCGCGATCTCGACATAGGTCCCGTGCTTGCGCGTTACCGCGTAGTCGCCGGAGATTTTGGCCCGCAACTCATCCGTGACGATGACCGCGCATGCGGCCCGTCCGTGCTTCACCAAGGTGGCTGCCTGCGCTGCTTTCCCAGCGGGACCGGCCGCAAGCATCACCAGCGCCGCGATTCCGGTAGCCTTATTGCGCCTCGTACCTGTCACGGCTCCCTCCCCTTCTCACTTCGGGTTTATTTGAAGACCAGATGGTGTCCCCAATCACCAGTGTTTCGAACCAAAGGCAGACGCGCGATTCTCACTGTTTCCAGTTAGGGAGAGACAGCACACGTGCACGACGGAGGCTGGCCGATCGCAGACACCCGCGCCAGCGATCCCATGGGGTCCCAGGCGGGCAGGACGATGGGCTTGCGGTCGAGGGCGGCGCGGAGCTTCTGCGGAAGATATTTCTTCCTGGCCGCGATCTCGAAGAGGTGCTCGTCGAACCAGGAGTCGTTCATCAGGAAGAAGCCCTTCTGCCCCGTGGCGTCGCCCCAGCTATTCTCGACCCGCCAGCGGCGAGGCTTCCCGCTCTTGATGTCCACGCCGGTGAAGACCATGGCGTGGTTCATCGCCGTCGCGCCGTACTCGAGACGGGTGGCCTTGTCGAGGGCGAAGTCGGTCTGGTAGATGCTCTCGTAGTCCTGGAGCCGGACGTCCCACATGCCCACGTCGCGGTCCATCTGCTTCGACGTGTCGCAGCCGAACCACACTGGCTCGCCGTCTCCGAGGGTGCGGCGGGCGACGCGCTTCAGCAGCGGCATCTCGACGTTCAGATACACCACGGGCTTGCCGCCCACGACGTTGCCCAGGTACTCGACGGTGAACGTGCGGCCCACGGGACTCGACGTCCGCGGGTCGTGGACGAGGCACACGTAGTCGTCGAGGGGCGCGGACACGTACTTCTTCGCGAAGCGTTTCGGGGTCATGTTCGCGTCGCGGTGGAACTTGTCGTTCTTGTCGTGCCACTGCCAGTCGAAAGTGGTCGGCGGAGTGCCCAGGTGGATGGAGAGGATGCGGTGGACGGTCGTGAGGAACTCGAGCTTCGCCGCCCGCAGGTCCGCGAGCGGGGCGCCGCTGGCGTGCAGGTCGCGGAGGATGTAGGCGCCCTGGCGGAGCTTCGCCACAAGGAGCTGGTTCATGACGCCCGTGTTCGAGGAGCTTTCGGTCTCGGGCATGGCCGTCTTGGGGACCAGGCCGTACTTCTCGATGAGGTCGACGAACATGTTCCACTGGCCGCCGTCGCTGATGGGATCGGACAGGAGGAACGCCACGGTGCGGTCGCCGGCGGGGCGGTCGGCCGTGTCGATTATCGACTCGAGGAAGTAGTTGGCCTTCTCCAGCTTGTCCCAGAAGAGGGGCCAGTTCTGACTGAACTCGAAGTTCTTCAGCTTCATCTTCTTCATGGCCGCGGCTCGGAGGACGTTGAGCCCCGCGAAGAGCCAGCACCGTCCCGAGCCTTTCTGGGCGGTGACCTCCCAGTGGTCGAGCTTCACCGAGAAGGAGTGGTCGGCCTCGGCCACCACGTCGCGTCGCACGGCGAGCTTCTGGGCGGAGACCTGAGTCACGGCGTTCTGCATGACGCGGTTCGTGTCGTCCGCTGCGAAGGCGTCCTCGAGGTCGCGCAGGGCGGTGGATGTGATCGCGGCGTTCGCTTTCGTGGCCATTCTTGCTGCTCCTAGGGAGAGTGGGGGACGGGGATCAACGTTACCAGAACGACCCTTCGGGCGCATTCTGGCTTGACAATTCGGGGGCGCCGAAAAACGGAAGGCTCTATGGTGGTTCCAGGGCGCCAGTAGATTCGTGTTCTCGCCAGCACCCCGGAATCAACATAGAGCCATGATAAGTACAGACTTGCCCCCTGAGCCGGTCGTCAGCCATCTGATACCGGGCCAGGCGAACGGGTCACGGCGTTCGCTAATGAAGGAGAGTCATCAGACAAATGCAACACGGCGCGATTTCTGTCACCAGGCTGAGGCGACCTCTGCCAGCTTGTGTGCTCCTGCGGCGGATACCGCAGGGGCTGGGCTGTTGCGAAAGTTCTCGGTCTCAGCATCGAGCGGGTCGAACAGAACATCTAACTCATGTCAATCAAACGTGCCCAACTTGACGCCATCGGGAAGGCCGAGGCCGTGCGAAAACGCCTCGTCGATTTTGCCCTCGACGACCATTTCGTCCGCGACAAAACTCTGAACGAGATATGCCGAAGGATCTGGTCCGGACCGCCGCAAAGAGGTGGATTGCTCAGCGAACTCCGGGTAGAAGGCGCCTTCCTTGCGAACTCAAGGGGTGCCGTCTCCTCGGATCGTGACCGATGAAAACTCTGATTGCCCAAATGATCCCCATGACAGACGGCGTGCGACTGGCTGCGGACGTGTGGCTGCCGGACGGGCCAGGGCCGTTCCCGACTCTCCTGGTGCGTACGCCTTACCACCGTCGACGCATGGTTCCCCTCTACGTGGATCAGGGCTATGCTCTGGTCGTCCAGGACTGCCGGGGGAAATACGATTCCGAGGGCCTGTTCACTCCCCTGGTCGACGAAGCGCGGGACGGACAGGATACCATCGCGTGGATCGCCGAACAGAAATGGTGTAACGGCAGGATCGGAATGTTCGGCGGTAGTTACCTCGGCTTCGTCCAAGTCCCAGCCGCGGCCGGAGGACACGAGGCCCTGCGCTGCATCGTTCCTCAGGTGGCCTCGGCAAGTTTCTTCCGCCACTGGGCACGCTACGACGGTTGCCCCTCCCTCTGCAATGCGATCGGCTGGACTCTCGGCAACACCACTCGGACAAGCACCGACCCCTGGCAATTCAGACTGTCCGACCTCTACTCGGCATCGACCATGGACGAGATGTTCGACATCGCCGGATTTGAATGTGAGACACTCCGAAATTTCTTCGAGCACGACCGATACGATGACTACTGGGCAAGCATCGATCAGTTTCCGATGCACGAGACGATCAAAGTCCCGGCCTATCACATGGGCTCATGGTTCGATCATCACCTCCAGGGACAATGCGAAACTTACGGCAGGATTCGGGACCTCGGAGCAACTGACGCGGCTCGCACGGGCCAGCGCATGCTCGTCGGGCCGTGGGGGCATGCCGCGTACGCCACTCATATAGGCAACGATGGAACCCAGGACCGCCGCTACGGCGATTGGGAATTTCCTGAAGAAGCCTGCGTGAGCGTGCGCACTTTCGAGAAGCGCTTCCTCGATTTCCACATGAAGGATATGGACGACGGTTTCAGCGAGGAGCCGCCCGTCCGCGTCTTCCTGATGGGAGCGAATCGCTGGATGGACCTGGCCGACTGGCCTCCTCCGAACGCGGAAGATCAGACTTGGTTCTTGCGCTCGAAGGGTCACGCGGACACTCGAAGCGGCCCTGGCCGGCTCGACCGCGAAACGCCAGGGCAAGAACCGCCTGACCATTACACCTACGACCCTGAAGATCCGATGCCCACGTGCGGGGGCCCAGTGTTCCAGGGCATCGAAGCCCGCGGCCCCCAGGACCAGCGCCCGCTGTTCGACCGATCTGATTTCGTCTATTACCGGAGCGATCCGCTGCCAAGTCCAACTGCCGTCGTTGGGAACATCGAGCTCGAACTATGGGTGGCCAGCAGCGCACTGGATACGGATTTCATCGCCCGGCTCTGCGTGGTCGAGCCGTCGGGCGCGGTAACGTGCTTCACTTACGGTTCCCTCCGCTGCAAGTACCGAGAAAGCTGGAGCGAACCGAAGCCGCTCGAACCTGATACGCCAACGAAGATTCACATCCAGATGGGCCACACCGCGTATGTGTTTCCGCAGGGGTCGCGCATCGCGCTCTTGATCACGAGTAGCTGCCACCCCCGGATCGTCCCGAACCAAAACACCATGGCCAGACCTTTCTCCGGAGCAGAACCGGAAATCGCCAGGCAGCAGATTCTCCACGATGCGGAGCATCCGTCATTTCTGCATCTGCCCGTGATGGAGGTGTAGGGAACAACCATGAATCTCGATGAAGTCGTCAATACACTCGGTATCGAAGACGGCGCTGAAACTCTCCGTCCGGACTGGGAGCTGAGCCAGCGCCGGATGCCGGAGGGGGAACTTGTCTTCCTGAGTGAGGACTTCATCCGCCGAGTCTGCGAGCAAGTGTTTCTGCCGAAGGAGATCGTGGAGGCCATCCTTCACGCGGCTGACGTGATTCGCCCCAACCCGTCGCTCAACGCTCTCGCCTGGTACTGCCATTACTGCCTGTTCCAGTCAGAGGAGAGGCCGGCATTTGCCAGGCAGTGGCCTGAGCTGACAACCGCGCTGGGCAGAGATGCCGGGCTTTTCAACGTGCTCGTGCTTCTCTCCGGCACCCCGCAGTTGGAGGAGTTCTACCGGAGGCGAAACATCCCGTTTGAAGTGTTCCGCGATACGGTGCTCTATCTGAAGCTGCGGCTGGAGGGCGATGACTGCCGGATGGACTTCGGCGGCCATTGGGGAATCCGGCCGTCCCTCCTCGGCTGGACGAGAGAATACTGGGTTGGCAACGTTCTCCGCGTGGGGCGGCTGACCTATGCTTTCGGCAATTCGCTGGCAAAGCTGCGCGTGTTCCGGCATCGCATAAAAGGCACCGTGGTTGCACTCAGCGAACCGGGCATCCGTTACCGTTTCGATGGCCAGGTGGATGGCGCCGGCGGCGTCAGCGACAGCTCCGGCGCGTGGACGAGTGAGCTGAACAACACGGACACCGAGATCGCCGGCCACCCCATCGACCCGCGGGGCCACGCGATGCCGCAGCAGATATCCCTGGCCAGAAACGAATGGCATCAAGAGCTGGCGCCGGGCGACCCGATCATCGAGCTTCACATGGCATCCGGGTCACCCCTGGCCCATGACGAGTGCGGCGAATCTTTGCGGCAGGCCATGGATTTTTTTCCAAGGCACTTTTCAGACCGGCCGTTCGTGGGCTTCACTTGTTACTCGTGGTTGCTGGATGCCCAATTCGAGACGCTTCTGCCTTCGACGTCGAACCTGGTCCGCTTTCAGAAGGAGGTCTACCTGTTCCCTGTCCGGGGTGGCAACGGGGCAACGTTTGAGGCAGTCTTCGGCCGCAACATGATTGACATCACCAAGGCTCCGCGCGAGACGACCATGCAGCGCGCTTTCGCCCGCCACATCGAAGACGGCGGCCACTTCCGAGACGGCGGATGCTTCCTGCTCCCCAGCGAAGTGAGCGAATGGGGTAGCCAGTTCTACCGGAGTCAAGCAGCCCTGCCTTTTCAGTCTCAACAGGGAACGTGACTGTGAAGCAGGAACCTCCCGAAAGGTGTATTGAGGGATTCATGGATAGTGAGAAAAGTATGATTCTGAGTTCGTTCCTCTTTCCTGCAGCGATTCTGCTGTCAAGTCTTTCGTATGCGGAACCAGGTCGCTCCACTGGATGGAGAGGAGACGGCTCCGGACACTACCCTGGCTCACAGCCGCCGGCGAAATGGGCAAAAGACGAGAACATCGTCTGGAACATCAAGATCGACCACGGGTTCTCTTCACCGGTCGCGGCTCGCGGCAAGATCTTTCTCACGGCGGATCCAGACAAGCTGATCTGCATCGACCAGGCCAGTGGCAAAGTTCTGTGGGAGAAAGCGAATGGCGCGGATCAACTGCGAGAGAAACCTGACCCTGAAAAACTTGACCCTCCGACGGATTGTGGTTTCGCGTCACCCAGTCCCTGCACGGATGGACGCCACGTGTACGGACTTTGGGGAACGGGCATCGTTGCCTGCTATGACCTGGACGGGAAACGGAAGTGGATTCGATTCATCGATATCGAGCCGCTGGAAGATGAGGGCAGATCAGCATCGCCGCTGCTGGCCGGCGACAAGCTCATCGTCCATGTCAGCGATCTCTTCTGCCTCGATGCGAAGACCGGAAAAACCATATGGCAGAAGGATGCCGAACCTGCCTTTGGAACGGCCGCGGTTGTGGATGCAGGTGGGGCGAAGTGTGTGGTCACACCGACGGGCCGTCTCTTCCGATTGAAAGATGGCAAGAAGCTGGGGACCCAACTCGGATCGCTGTCGGTATCGAGCCCCGTGGTGAGCGGAGATGTGATCTACTTTATCGGCGAGACGTCGCGGGCAGTGAGAGTTGGAGTATCGCCTTCAGGCGGGCCTCCTCCAGACCCGGCTAAAGCTGTAACTCCAACGAAGAGCGTTGCCCCAACGAGGCTTTGGGAAACGAAACTCGAAGGCAACCTCTATGCATCGCCTGTTGTCCATGAGGGGCTGATCCATACGGTGTCGAAGGAAGGAACTTACTTCGTCCTTGA
>Ga0187827_10004625_pt1 | contig 16817 bp, 22 predicted proteins | sample ETNtaG_39_FD_167969 | JGI IMG/M metagenome (GOLD analysis project Ga0187827, IMG submission 167969) | Marine microbial and viral communities from oxygen minimum zone, Eastern Pacific Ocean - ETNP2014_SV_150_PacBio MetaG (Illumina Assembly) | ecosystem: Environmental > Aquatic > Marine > Hypoxic...
ATTATTATAGTAAAATGAATATTACTGTTATCAAACAGAGTTTGTTCATTAAATATCAAAATATAAACCAAGGAGGATAAATATGGAAGAAAAAGAGTTTGATTTTCACGATCAAATAAAAGAAAAATTTCAAAATGGTTCAAAATCTAAATATAAAACATTAGTATTTGGATTAGTATCTGGACAATGTGACTGTACAACAGTTATAGACACGCTACTTCCTTATGTAGAGTGTGAAATTGAATTAGGAAAAAGTCTCAAAACATTCTTTATTAATAAAGAAATAGCAGAAGCTTTCCGTGGTCGTGAAGATATAATGCATTTAGCAAAAAAAACTCTGATAGGTGCTGGGTGTAAAGAAGAAAATATAGAAAATATTTTAAAAAAAGCTGGTTATACAAAAAGAGAGATTCATTCTGTAATAAATGAAATTACTCTCAAAAATGAGGAGATTGGAGCCTAAAAATAAACTCCCTTTAATCAATTATATAATAATTAATTAAAGGGAGTTTTTCTTTAAACTATTTTTCCTAAAATTGACTTAAATAAATAAATATAATAATATTTATTTAAAGGAGGGGATGGAAATGAATAAACGTATATTAATAAAATCTTGGTCATTCATTGTTCAAAAATTTATAATTATTGGATTAATTATTGGATTATTAATATTTTCTATTTTTTTAATAATTACAATGTTAACAATATTAATTTCTTTAATTATAATATCAATAATAATCCTACCTATATATCAATATTTTAAATTGAAAAATAAAATCCCTACCTAAAAAAACCGTTTAATAAAATTAAACGGTTTTTTCTTTAAATAAAATTATTGACAAAAAAAGAATAATATAATAATCTTAAATTAAGAAAAAAGGAGGAATAATAATGCGCTCTTTAAAAAAAATAATACCTGGTGTCATGGATGGTATCATGGGTAATTTAATGGAAAAGTTAGATAAAAAAGATCTTCTTGATATAATAAGAGATAATAAAAATGATCTTAATTTACAAATACCAGCAGCTAAAAAAATACTAGAAAAAAATCCTAGTATTGGTGAGTTATCTATAATTATAGAATACGTACCAAAATTTGCTGATTTTGTTAAGCCAATGCTAAATTACATGAAAACAGGACAATTAGAGATCGAATTTAAAGAGCCATAAAAATGGCTCTTTTTATTGACATTATAATCTTCTTATATTAAATTTAAATTAGTACATTATAATTAAAATAAAAAGGAGATTAAAAGATGGGAAACTTTTTGCCTTTCTTTAATAAGTTTTTGAAAAAGTTAAATAATTGGAGAGATAAATGGTTACAATCTAAAATAAAATATTATTTAGAAGATTTTAAACAAAGATCAAAAAATAAACAAGAATATTGGTTTGAAAAATTATTTCTGCCTTTAGCAGACCAAGATTTTATTAATATTCCTAATCTTTTATCTTTATTTAGAGCTATTATGTCTGTTCCTATAGCTATTTTCATCATTGATAATAGACCTGTAGAAGCATTCATATTTTTCTTTCTAGGTATGTTTCTTGATGCTATAGATGGACCATTAGCCAGAGTATTAAACCAAGAAACTGATTTAGGTGAAATATTAGATCCTTTAGGAGATAAATTAGTATTTGCTTCTGTATTTTTAACATTAGGAATCAAACATCTTACTTCTTGGATCTTTATATCAGTATTAATACTTGAATTAGTAATTGTCTTTATGGCTTTAATATTAAGACCAATAGCTAAAAAGAAAAATTTAATTTTTAGAAAAAAGGCTACTTTAGCTGGAAAAATTAAATTAAACTTACAAACTATTGGCTGTGGTTTGCTAATTCTAAACTTAATAAAAATATCTAATATTTTTTTTATTATTAGTTTACCATTCTCTATTATTGCTATTATCAAACACTTAATCATAAAAAAACCCCATAATATATAATTATAGATTATGGGGTTTTCTTTTTATTATTTAAAATTAACAAGGTTATTTAAATTGTTTAATCAAAGTATCAACATTATCACTTGTAATTTGAAAACCATTATCTACTGCTTTAACAAGTGCTTGATTATTAACAATAATATTATCTATCTGATCACTATTTAATTCTTGGGCTTTCTTAAAAACATTTCCTAATAATTCTTTATTATCTTCCAAAATTTTTCCAAATTTTATTTTAGTACCAATTATTAAATAGTCTGGATTTTCACTTATACCATAACTTAAATGATTTTCTACAATTTCATCCTTCAAGGCATCAATTAAATATGTTTGTTTAGCTTCTCCTAATTCTTTCCATTTACTATCAGTAATACTTAATTTTATTTGCTCTTTAGATAAATTCCAAATATTATCATCTTTTTGAACTTCTACTTCAAAATCTAAATTAATTTTATAATCATTGTCTATAATTGCATCTACTATTTCTTCATCATTTAAAGAATTATCTAAATTAATCATCCCCTCTTCAATATAATCTTCATTATTATAATCCTCTTTATTCTCAACTATATCAAAATCTTTACTAAAAGGAGTACAAGCTGTCAAAACAGTTAATAACATAAAAATAAAAAATATTTTTCTCTTCATATAAATAATATTACTTATAATATAATACTTTATTAGAATAATTAAAAATTGTCAACAAAAAAATAAGATTTTTAATCTTTATTTTATATATAACTAATTTTATTTGTTTTTATTTTATAACTATAATTTTTTTTAAACAAAATATTTTTTTCAAAATTTTAAAATAATTTGTTTATATTTTAAAAAACAGTATCTCTGGGTGGAAAAGTATCATTACCAAAACTATCCTTATCTTGTATAACTCCATTTTTTTTATGAATTACTAATTCTACTTTATATTTTCTAGCTAAATTACGAGCCTTTTTGTCTGCAGAAGATTTAAGACGATGTCTAGAAATTATATTTTTAGATCCTTCTTTTTTTACAGCCCATTTATTATTAAAAGGTATAAGATGAATATTTTTTCCCATATTATTTTTTCTTTTGACCTGCTTTTTTCTTTTTAATTATTTTTTTCTTTTTAACTATTTTATTTTTAGGTTTAATAATTTTAACCTTTTTCTTCTTACCAAAAGAACCAGAAATTGCTTTTTCTAATTTTATAAAATCTTTAACTGCTAATTCTAAAGAATGATTAAAACTACCAGCTGAAAAAACAGCTTTTTTCAATTTTTCTAAATTTTTTTCAACAATAACCGGTACTTTATGTAAATTACCAAAAGCACTCATAGCACCCGTTTTAACTTTTAAAGTATTTTCTACCATTTTTTCACCAGGAATCTTTACAATCTTAATATCTTTTTGATGAGCCTTACTGATTACCTTTCTCAACTTTTCTAAATCTAAATTATAATCTGCTGGTAATAATACTAAATAATAGTCCTGGTCTGCTTTTACTAATAATGATTTAGCAATTTCTGCTAATTTCTTTTTCATTGTTAAAGCAGTATCAATAGCTGTATAAACTGTTTTATGTTCTAAAATTTTATGGTTTATTCTTGATTTATCTAAATAATTTAAAACTTTTTTAGGAATCTTTGTTTTTTTAATCATATAATTATCTTAATTTATTAAAATATAAATTAATATTAGTTATCAATTATATTCTTATTAATTATTAAATACAATTGCTATTAATACTAAACAAGCAAAAAAGAACATAGCCATTAATGGCCAATTTGTATAACCTGTTTGTTTAGTGCCATAACTTGTATCTACTAAAGTAAAACTTTTTATATCTTTTCTCATATCTTTATATTTTCTATTATTTTATTATCTTAATAAAATAATTAATTATTATTTAATAATACTATTATATCATTTTTATAAAAAATATAAAACCCTATTTTATAAACTTTATATTTCACATAAAAAATAAAATTAGCTTATTTAATAATCACCACTACAAACAGGATCAATTGTATCTAATTTATTACCACCTATACCGCTGATAATTAATTCTGAAATACAAATTTCTAAGTTTAAAGAATCTATATTATCAAAACTTAAAATAGTAAGTACACCGGTGCCAACTGGTATTACATTACCTTCAAGTGAAAATGCAACAACCATATTTGTTCCATCACCAACCATAACATCTATGCCATATTCCTCAGATAATCCACCAAAAGCATTTGTAATTAATATTTCATCATCTCCCGCTGATAAATAAAATTGAAAACCTTTTATCTCTGAAACACTATCAAATGTTATTTCTATCGTATTATTATCAAAATTAATTTCACCAAAATTTAAATAAGTAAAATATCCGTCGTTTAAACCTTCCTCTGCCATACCTTCCTCTGCCATACCTTCCTCTGCCATACCTTCCTCTATTGTTCTAATTTCAATATTATTTATATTAACAATATTATCATTAATTATTTCATCATTATTTTTAGTAATAACTTTATTTAAAGAAATAGGTTTTTTAACTTGATTATCTTTATTTAAAAAATTACAATTTTCTTCTTCTAAACAAATAATTGATTTTTCTTTGAATTCTTTCTTTAAATTTAATTTTCTTGAATTACTATAACAACCAGATAATAAAAAAATTATAATAAACAGTAAAAAAATCTTTTTCATATATTTTTAATTAGTTTAAAGTTATAAATATACAGACGAATTTTTAGATACCTTATTACACTTAAATATTAAACAATAAATAAAATTTAAGGAGAAAAAACTTTTAAAAAGAAAAAAGGTGAGGAACATAGTTTTCTTTGTTTATAAAAAACGTTATAAGTTTAATATTCTTCAACTTAAACAAAATTTAACTAGTTCCTCACCTTTTAATAATAACTGATACATAAAAAATACCTTTAGTGTAGTTTTACTTAAAAAACATTATTAGCATAGTTTTGCTTATATATCAGTAAATTTTTGAGAGGCACACAAAATGATTGGTTATATCTAGGAGGAGGAGGTGAACATAACAAATTTATTGTAATGTCTCTCAAAATATCAATGAACAAATTTATGTGGTTAATACAAAAACATTTTCCTTATCAACTTTATAACCAATATTCTCCTCTTAGTTGCTGTATTAACCACAAATATTAGTACATATTAACATAAATAATATCGCTTTGTCAATAAAAAAACTGTTAATAAATATTTTACTAAATATATAATTTTATGCTATAATTCTATTATAATAATTAACTTATAAATGTATGCAAGAAAGACATCATTGGCCAAGCAAATGGATTTTTATATTGGCCGCTATTGGTTCAGCAGCTGGTTTAGGTAATTTATGGAGATTTCCTTATCTAGCCTATGAACATGGTGGAGGTACTTTTTTATTAGTTGTTCTTTTAGCCAATTTAATTGTTGGTATCCCACTTCTTTTAGCAGAAATAGCTATTGGACAAAAAATGCAAAAAGCTGCTCCTGATGCTTTAGAAAAAATACAAAAAGGTTTCCGTTATATTGGTTGGACTATGGTTACTTTTGGCTTTTTTGTAGTTAGTTACTATATAGCTGTTATGGCTTGGGGACTAGATTATTTAGTAGGATCAATTTTTTCTTTTTCTACTATAGCAGCTGATACTAAAGGTTACTTTTTTGAAAATATATTACAATTATCTGAAGGACCAGGTGTTATGGGTGGTTTTTCTTGGCCAGTTTTAATTGGAGCTATTGTAGCTTGGATAGCTATTTATTTTTCTATCTGGAAAGGTGTTAAAAGTGTTAGTAAAGTTGTAGTTTGGACAGCAACCTTACCTTTTGCGTTTTTAACAATACTAATTATTAGAGCTCTAACTTTAGATGGTTCAGCAAATGGTTTACAATTATTTTTTGTACCTGACTGGAGCACTTTAGGAAATAAAGAACTCTGGCTAGCAGCATTTTCACAAGTATTTTTTAGTTTATCAGTAGCTTTTGGTATTATGATGGCTTATGGTAGTTATCAGCCTGAAAGATCTGAATTAACTAAAAGTGTTGTTTATATAACTATTGGAAACTTTTTAGTTAGTTTCATGTCTGGTATTGTTGTTTTTGGTACCCTAGGTTATATGGCACTACAACAAGGTGTAGCTGTCTCAGATGTATTTGCAGGAGGACCTGGATTAGCTTTTGTAGTTTTCCCTCAAGCTATTGCTACATTACCTAGTTTTCCTACCTTATTCGCTATACTTTTCTTTCTTATGTTTTTTCTTTTGGCACTCGACAGTGCCTTCTCATTAGTTGAAGGTCTTTCTGCTCCGTTCCGTGATCGTTATCCTAATGTTTCTACCAAAAAGATTTCTTTTTATGTTTGTTTAGCAGCTTTCTTGGTTGGTTTACTTTATACTACAAAAGCTGGTCTTTATTATCTAGATATAACAGATCATTTCTTAGTTAATTACGGTATAATTATTATGGGTTTCTTATTATCTGTTATTGTTGGTTGGGTTTGGAAAGGAGATCACCTTAAAAAATTTATTAATGAACACTCTGATTGGAAAATTGGATCTTCATGGAATTTTGCTATAAAGTTTTTTATTCCTATCTTCTTAATAATACTTTTCATACTAAATGTTATGACTGAATTTAAAGCTCCTTATGAAGGTTATCCAAAATGGGCTTTATTAGTATTTGGTTTAGGACCTTTAATATTAAGTCCAATTATTGCTGTTATTGTTGATAAATTAAGTACCTCAAAAAAAGAAGATGATTCTCCTAAAGAAGATGATTCTCCTAAAGAAGATGATTCTCCTAAAGAAGATTTTAATTCTACTTTTTAATAAATAATATACATGAAATAAAAAATACCTTTAAAATAAAGGTATTTTTTATTTCTAAATTAACAATTATTCTTGCCAATAAATACTTGTTCCTTGCTCCTCTAAAGTATAGACAATAAAGGATTCTTTTTTTGTTCCAGACATACCAGGAGAACCTAAAGGCATACCCGCTAAAGAAATACCTCTAATATCTGGCTTTTCTCTTAATAATTTATTAATGGCTTCAAAGGGGACATGTCCTTCCACGACATAATCACCAAAAATTGAGGTATGACAAGATTCCATATTATCTGGAATATTATATTTTTCTTTAATACTAGACATATTAGAAGTTGTAATAGTTTCTACTTCATAGCCTTCTTGTTCTAATAAAGAAATATAATTAGCACAACAACCACAACTAGCGGATTTATAAACTATTACTTTCTGAACAGAGTTATTTATTTCTGTTACGGGGGAATATCTTTCCTCTGGAGAAGAAGAATTATTAAAATAAATAATTGCAATTATGATAATTGAGAAAATTAATAAAAAACTTATCTTTTTCATAATTATATCTTTTTATTATTATTTAACTTTAGATTTATCATACTGACAAAATAAAGGATTAGTAATTTTAGTAATTAAAATATAAATTGAGAAAATTAATAAAATTATACCTAAAAAAGCAAATTCTAAACCCTTAAAAGGTAAAATACTTAAAAAACCTATAGTAGCTGAAAAACCAAAAATAGAAGTTAAAATTAAAGGACCACAAGTAGCACAGCCAAATCCTAAAATACCTAAAATACTACCTGCTAAACCAATACCTAAAGATTTTTCTAACTTAATTCTTCTTTTTAAATAAAAAGTAAGTAAAGCAAAATTTAAACCACTTAGTACTGCCAAAATTAATAAAAATAATCTAGAAACTATAGTTGAGTTATAAATAAATAAATCAAAAGATATAGCTATTATATTTATTAAACTAGTTGATCCAATTAACCAAAAAAATTTAATTATCTTCAAGCTAGGTATAATAATAGCTATACTAAAAAATAATAAACTAATAAAAATAGCTAAAAATATATAATTATAATTTTTAAAAACTAAATTAAAAGTTTTAAAAATATTTATTTTTTTCATCTGCTAATTACATAAAAAATAATAGAAAATATCTTGCAATATTAAGCTTCTATAAATTTTCGGCAGATGGAGCATTTAATTCTCCTTCTGTATCAGATGTATCTTGTTGATAATCTGGATTAACTTCATTCATTTCTAGATCTTGTTGATAATCTGGATTAACTTCATTAATTGAAGGATTTGAAATGTCAGACTCATCATCAATAAACATTGGCTCTGAAGGATTAAAAGTTTCGGTATCTCTTTGAAATAACTTATCATCATCTTCATGATAAAATGGTACACTTTCTTCTCCTACTAATTCTTCTCCTACTAATTCTTCTCCTACTAATTCTTCCTCTGCCTTCTGTTCTTCAATTACCTTTTCTTTTTGTTGTATTATTTCTTGATTATTTTTTTGATGATAGCAACCGCTAATTATTAATGTAAGTGATAGTAATAAAATTGTTTTTTTCATAATATTTTTTAATTTAATTAATTAGGAAACTGTGGTGAACAACAAATAAAAGAATTTGTAGGGCCACATGAAGGAAAAATACCGGTACTACCATCTGCATTTGGATTTGAAGGATTTTCAAAATAACTCTCTGTTGTAAAAGCTGTATAACCACCACCATAACTATCATTATCTATATTTCCACAATCCTGATACCAATAATTACCCTTAGCTATACCACCTGCATGCCAACCAGGATTAATCTTATCATGACACTCAGCATCTAAATTAGTATCTGGCCCCGGTAATGGAACCATTATTAAACTACGATTACCACTAGTTTCATTAGCTAATGCACTATAACAAGCAGCGCGAGCAGCATCACGTTGACTTTGAGAATGAGTCATTTTGCCCGTAGCACTTATATCACCCCTAACATCTAATTTAGCTGCTGGTTTACCAGTTCCAATACCAACATTACCAGTACCTGCTTCAACAAAAAATCTATAATCTTGTACACCAGTTTCAACTAAATTAAATCCAATAGTGCCATCAGGATGATTAGGTACATTAAAATGCCATCGATTACGACTATTAGGATTAGCATCATATGGCACAGGATTATCTAGATAAAGATGAGCCCCCCAAGTATTACCTGTTGCATTATAATCAGCGTCATCATCAATAAATAACCCTCTGTAATCACCTAATGGAGCACCTGAGTTACTAGGAGGATTACTAGCAATATGTAAGGTAGCACTAGGAGTAGGCGTACCTATACCAATATTACCAGAAGGTAATATAGAAAATAACTCATTAGATAATCCTCCAGTATTTTTTTCACTATAAGGACTAGCATCAATAAAAAATCTATTACTATCACCAAAATGAAGACCCGTGCCAGATGAACCAACTGTTAATGTTAAATGATCCTGAGTATCTGTACGATCAAAAAGAACATTTATATGTGCAGGTGCTTCTATTTTTAATTTAGGTAAATATCTTTCAGGAGCTCCTAGATCTTTAGGATCTAATATATGCATAGTACCCACAGGTTCTATTGTACCAATACCGACATTACCACTAGAATCTATTGCAATATGACTATCACTAAATGTACCACTATTATTTATAATAAGAGAATCATGTACTTCATCAAAACCTATGGTTGAATAAATTTGTTGATTTTCAGCTACATTTAATTTACCAATATGTATTCCTGCATGATTATTAACTCCAGATTCTATTGTTATTTTAGCACTAGTTGATTCTTCATAAATATGTAAATTGTTAGTTGAATCTTCAATTGGTGGAAGAGTACCGACACTAATATTACCATCGCTTGTTATTCTTAATTTATTTAAATTATCAGAATAATCATTTAAAGTTTCTGTAACATCCCCAAGACAACTATTAAGACCACAAACACTCCCAGACGAAGTTATATCACCATCAATACTAATATTACCATCACCTATTACAGAATAACCTCCTAAATATAAATTTTCTTGTAAAGGATTAACTATAATATTACTACCTGTTCCTTCAGAAGGTTTTTTTGTTGGAAATGTAAATTGAGCAAATGTTGTATTAATTGATTTAAATAGTAGAGTATTCAATATGAATATAAATACTATTAAAATAAAAATATGATAATTATTCATTTTTTTTAACATAATTTTTTATTAATTTAATATTATATATTATACTATAAATTCTATTGTTAGTATAATATATATTATAACATATAAATATATATTATAACATATAAATATATATTATTAAATATTTTATTATATTATAATTTTGTTGTATAATATAATTAGTTGTATAATATAATTAGTTGTATAATATAATTATAAAATAATAAAATGCCAACGTTTAAAGTAAAAACAAAAGGACACTATGATTTTATTGATATTACTGATAAAATATTAAAATTATTAGATAAATCTAATATTAAAAGTGGTTTAATTAATATTTTTATATCAGGATCTACAGCTGCTTTAACAATTATGGAATATGAAACTGGTTCTATCAAAGATATTAAAAATGTTTTAGAAAGTTGGGCTCCTGAAAAAAATAATTACCATCATCATTTAAAATGGGGAGACGCTAATGGAGCTGCACATATTAAATCTGCTCTAATTGGTACTAATTTAACCATCCCTATTATAAAAAAGAAAATAGCTTTAGGAACTTGGCAAAAAATAACTTTAATAGATTTTGATGAAAAAAAAAGGATTAGAGACATTATAGTAAAAATTATAAAAGATTAAAATATGAAAATTATTAGTTCAGCTTTTCAAAATAATCAATTTATTAATAATAAATACACTTGTGATGGACCAGATATTAATCCTCCTTTAGAATTTCAAGACATTCCTAAGAATACAGAAAGTTTAGTTCTAATTGTAGATGATCCAGATGCTATAAAACCAGCTGGCAAAGTATGGGATCATTGGATTATCTTTAATATACCACCAAAAACAAGAGGAATATTAGAAAATAAAGAACCAGAAGGTATTCATGGTATAGGAACAAGTAATAATTTAAACTACCATGGTCCTTGTCCTCCTGATGGTAAACATAGATATTTTTTTAAACTTTATGCTTTAAATAAAAAATTAGATTTAATAGAAGGATCTACTAAACATGAAATAGAATCTGCTATGAAAAATAATATAATTGATCAAGCAGAATTAATTGGTTTATATAAAAGATAATAAATATGAAAGAATTATTATTAACAATTTTAAGAAATAAAAATACCAAAATTTTTGAATTTAGAGAAGCAGCTAATAAACTAGCTAATATTTTAGCTCAAGATACTTTTAAATACCTTGAAGAAAAACCTGTTAAAATTAAAACACCCTGTGGTATTGCTACTGGTAAAATTGAAAAAAATGAAATTGTTTTAATCCCTATATGGAGGGCGGGTATTGCTTTTTTAAATCCATTTTTATATTATTTTCCTAAAGCAAAGATTGGTTTTTTTGGTATTAAACGTGATGAAAAAACAGCTTTACCAGAAAAATATTATGATAATATTCCTAAAATTAATTCTCAAAATAAAATAATTATTTTAGATCCTATGTTAGCTACAGGAGGGACAATTGTTAAAGCAATTAAAATATTGAGAAAGAAAAAAGTTAACCAATCTCAAATTATTTTCGTCTCCCTTATAGCTGCACCAGAAGGTATGAAATTTTTAAAGAAAAATTTTCCTAAAATAAAAATTGTTATTGGTTTTACTGATAAACATTTAAATAAAAATAAATTTATCGTACCTGGTTTAGGAGATTTTGGAGATCGTTATTTTGGAACATTATAATTTTTCATTATATCCTTAACTTCTTGATCACTGGTTTGTTCAAATTTTCTATAAAAAGCTCCTATTGCTCCAAAAAAAATTGGTGCTTCTAAATACACTAATTCATCAACTTCTTTTTTAATAATATTAATAATATCTCTAGCTAATACTGGTACTGCTACTATTATTTTTTTGGGTTTATTTTTTTTAATTGAAAAAATAGCAGCTAAAATAGTAGACCCAGTTGCTATACCATCATCTACTAAAATAATTATTTTATTATTATAATCTATTGACTTTCTATTACCACGATAAGATTTTAAACGTCTTTTAGATTCTTTTTTTTCTATAGTTATTTCTCTATCTATATATTTTTTACTAATTTTATAATAATCAATAATATCTTGATTAAGAAAATAATCTCCTTGCTCTGTAATTGCACCAATAGCAAACTCTGGATTATTAGGGGCACTTATTTTTCTTGGTACAACTATATCTAATTGACTATTAATTTTTTTAGCTACTTCATTAGCTAAAATAATACCGCCTCTTGGTAATCCTATTACTAAAACATTTTTATAGTTTCTGTAATTTACTAATTTTTGAGCTAATTTTTCTCCTGCTTCAAAACGGTCTTTAAATATCATAATTATATTATATCAAAAAAATAATAATAATAAAATATTAAAATATTTTTTTTAAAAACTACTAATAAAAATTAGTAGTTTTTTCTTTAAAATTATATTAAATTAAAATATATTACCTAGCTAATTCTTTTTCTCTATCTTCTCTCCAATCTTTTATGTCTTCTTGTTTATTTTTATCATCTTTAAAATATTTTTTAGTTATAAGTTCTCTAAATCTTAACATTTCCTCATCTTCTTTTCTATAAGTTTCATCTAATTTTTTAATTTCTTTTTTAATTTTTCCACTACCTAAAACTTTTTCAGCATAACGTCTTAAAACATTTCTAACAACTTTTCTAGTATGTTCACTATCTTCCTTACTAAAAGGCACTGCTTTTAAATAAGCATCAATATATATTTTAATTTTTTCTTCATTTGATTTTTTTTCAGTACTAGTAAGTGCTTCCATACCCTTTCTTTTTCCCCACCACTCTTTTCCAATATCAATAGATTTATGAGCATTTGAATATGATAAAGATTCATACACTTTTTCTTTACCTTCTTTATTTTCTTCTTCATTTAATCTTTTAAGGGTTTTTTCAATATCAATTCCTTCCTCCCCCGCATCTCTTTCTAATTCTTCATTACCTTCTTGTCTTGTGGTTCTTTTTTTATCTGGTTTTAATCCTTGTTTCTCTGCTTCATTAATTTTTATTTTATTTTCTTTATTATCTTTTTCTATTTGTTTATTAAGAATATCCTTAATTTTTTTTAATTCTCTTCCTTCCCAAAATCCTATTTTATTTTCTTTAAATTCAAGATTATCTTTATTTTTAATATTATTTTCTTTATCCCAACTAGCTTCTTCTTCTTGAATCTCTTTTAAATATTCTCTTTGTGAATCAGACATTGTATTTATTTCTTCTTCTGTATATATTTTTAAAGAATCTTCATCATGACGTGATTGATTACTATCTTCTTGTGATACTTTCCTATTAAATATTTCAAATCCCATATTTTTATCTTAAATTTAATTAAAGGAAAAAGCAGATTTTTAAAAATCTGCTTTTTTTTGCTAAGCGGTTTTAATTATATTACGAGTTTTTTGTTGATTATTTTTTTCTTCAACAATTTCTTCCGCCTTTTCCATTGACATACGCATATTAGCGATGGATCCAAGTCCTGAAAAATCTTGAACAATACATGCTATTTTATCATCTATTTCTGAAGAAGATCCTTCTTCTGTTTGTTTAACAAATAGATCGATAATTGCTTGTCTTGCTTCATTTTTTGTCATTTCTTCTATTTCCATTTCCATGTTTTTTCTCCTTTTTTTATTTATTAAACAACAAATATATTTAAACATATATAGTTTTTTTTGTCAAGTAAAATCCGAGTAATGGAATAAATTTATTATTTATGAATAAATTTTAAAATTTAATTGTTGATAAAGAATATAAAATATGGTATAAATATAGTTATTATATAGAATAGTACATTAAAATAAAAAAAAGGAGAAAAAACATGGGAAAAAATAAAAAAACCTTAATTAATGGTGTAAACTTCTATCCTCATTCAAAAGGTGGGGGTTTAGTTGCTGAAACTGCTATCGTTGCTAAAACTGCTTTTATTGGACCAAATGTAAAAATCTATGACGAAGCAGAAATACGTGGTAATGCAAAAATCTCTGATAATGCAATAGTATCTGGTAATGCAAAGATATGTAGCAATGCAAAAATCTCTGATAATGCAATAATTTTGAGAAATGCTAGGATTTTTGGTGATGCAGAAATCTTTGGTGATGCAACAATCTCTGATAATGCAAAAGTCTTTGGTCATGCAAAAGTCTATGGTGATGCAGATATCTTTGGTGATTCAATGGTCTTTGAAAATGCAATGGTCTTTAGCAATGCAGAAGTATGTGGCTACGCAGAAATTTTTGGTCATGCAAAAATATTTGGCGATACTAGAATATCTGCTAATGCAAGATATTCTGGTAATGTAAAAATATCTGCTGATACAAAATTTTCTAATAATATTAGCGTATTAGAAGAAGATGGAGCAGCAGCATACTAAACATTAATTATAAAGGTAAAAAAGAAAAACCACTGATTTTTATATCAGTGGTTTTTTAATATAATTATTTATTTTTTAAAACATATTATAAACTACAACATTTTAATCTAAGACGATCAACACAATTATAACAATAATAATCTATATCAATACCACATATATATTCTCCATCTGGACATTCATATGCACTATGTGTCTGACCTGACCAACTACTTTGAGATCCCCATGTATTACCACCAATAGTTAAATCACCGTCTACTTCTAAACCATCTAAAACTCTAACATTTCCACTCTCACTTTTAAATCTTAATTGTGTTCCACCTTCTGATTTAAAACAAAAACCATCATTTGAAGCACAATCATCCCAATCACCATCCCAAATCATAATTCCTTTTCTGCTAGAACCAGAATAAAAACCTATCCATTCATAACTAGTATCATCTGCTGTATTTGAAAGAAATGTTACACTATTATCACCACTGGTACTAATAGCACCTCCAGCAACTGATAAACCTTCTTCTAAGTTTAAATTTCCACTTTCATTCAAACTCATTATTTCCACATTATCAGACCACCATTTAAAATAATCACTAGAATCACCATCTGTATCAATAGAAAAATTCATTCCTGAACCACCACCACTTACTTCTAAACTTCCTGAACCTGATTGAATTGTATTATTAACAGTCAAATTTCCACTAAAAGAATTATCTCCGATACAACCATTAGTATCACAAATAGTTCCATTAGCATTAATATTACCTTCACCTACTATTGATTGACCTCCTAAATCTAAATCTGCTGATAAAGGGCTAGTAACAATATTAGCAGTGCCTTCACCTGGAACCCCTGAAGGTGGTTGCCATTGTGCTTTAGTTATATTAATAGATCTAAATAAAATAGCATTTAATATAAATACTATTGCTATTAAGATAAAAAGATGATAATTTTTTATTTTTTTAAACACTTTTATTATTTAAATATAAATATTATACATTATACCATAAATATACCTATTATTAGATATAATATAAATAGATTAAAAAGAAAAAACTGAAAAATAATTATTTCTTAATTCTTTAATTTGTGCACTTAATTGTTTTATTTCATTCTCTTGAACTTTAAGAGCCTCTATTAAAGGAGCAATTAAATTACCATAAGCCACTGTTTTTAAACCTTCATTATTAGTAGAAACTAATTCTGGAAATACTTTTTCAACATCTTGAGCAATAAGTCCTAAACTCTCTTCATTATCTTCTTGCCATTTAAAGGAGATACCTTCTAATTGCATTATTTTATCTAAAGGATTATTTATCTTTCTAATATCTTTTTTTAATTGTTTATCTGAAGAGTAATAAAAAGCATTAGCTGTTGAACTACCAGAAGAATTTATATTTCCATTAATATTAGAAAAAACAGACGTTTCATTATATTCTGTACCTGAATCAATAATACTTGAATATTGGGTTAAACTACCACTATTTAATGTAACATTTCCTACATATTGAGCGGTCCATGGTACTCCACCAAGCCAAGAAGCATTTGCTTGAACCCAAATAGAATAATTATAAGGTCCTAATCCAGAACCATCCAATTCTATAACTTTTACATCTTTAATTGAATATTCTGAACCACCCTTTATTTCATGTTCAATGCTATAAGTACTTTCTGGTCCAGAACTTCCACCATTTCTAAATTGAACTGAAATTCTTTCATTAGAATCGCCATGATTAGAATTTGTAGGAAAAATAGTCCAAGTAATACCCATATTATTATATGCTCCATTAAGTATAAAAGATCCAATTTTTACCCATTTATTACTACTATCACCACTAGTGTGTGCCCAAGACCAAGAACCACTTTTAATTATAGACCCTAATTCAAAATTACCTGAAACATCCAAACCTCCAGAAGTTAAAGATCCATCTATTTGCATATTACCATCATCTAAATCTATATTTGCTCTATCAGTTCCTGAGCCATGAAATTCTAATTGATTGTTTGCGGTATCCCAATATAATCCCCAATTATTTGAACCACCTGTTTCTAACCAATATTTACTTTCATCACTAAAAAAAATACCTTTATTATTATTATTTATACTTATATCACCCCCACTAATAGTTAGATCTCCATCCATTTGCATATTACCAGTATTACCATCTAAACTCATTATTTCTATATTATCAGACCACCACTTAAAATCATCAGTAGAATCAGAATCTGTATCAATAGAAAAATTCATTCCTAAACCACCACCACTTACTTCTAAACTTCCTGAACCTGATTGAATTGTATTATTAACAGTCAAATTTCCACTAAAAGAATTATCTCCAATACAACCATTGGCATCACAAATATTTCCACTAGCAGTTATATTTCCATTAATATTAGAAAAAACAGACGTTTCATTATATTCTGTACCTGAATCAATAATACTTGAATATTGGGTTAAACTACCACTATTTAATG
>Ga0187827_10004626_pt1 | contig 16813 bp, 17 predicted proteins | sample ETNtaG_39_FD_167969 | JGI IMG/M metagenome (GOLD analysis project Ga0187827, IMG submission 167969) | Marine microbial and viral communities from oxygen minimum zone, Eastern Pacific Ocean - ETNP2014_SV_150_PacBio MetaG (Illumina Assembly) | ecosystem: Environmental > Aquatic > Marine > Hypoxic...
TTGCATTGAAACTTCTGGTTGATGCTTTACAAAATCGTAAGCTGCTTTCTTGGATGGACGTAGAGGGGTATTATACCGTGAACCGGTGTGCAAAGAATAAATTTAGTTAATGACGATCTCCTGACCAAATCCGTGCATAAAGACAATCTGCCAATTCACCCAGGTCTTCAAGAAGAAGAGCCTCCAAGTCCATTCGCCAAAGAAACGGCTAGTAAAGTTTGTTCTTATTTAACCAGGCATTATTCTACTAGTAAGTGTGGAATCCTGATTCTGCTGTTCGGGATAAGCGTTCTTGTACGTCTTCCTAACATAAACAGGCCTCTTGGCGCACACTATGAATGGGTAAGCGCACATATTTTAATCACCCAGCAGATCTGGTATGAAGAAGGTCCATTGAAGCACTACTTTGTGCCAGCGATGACATATTCTGGAGCTGCGAACCGGAATATCTCAAACGACGCTCGGATGAAAAATTCGAACGGGCAGTGGTACTACACTTCCGGCCCCCCTTTTGTTTGGATCGCTCCCTATTTGTTTTTCAGGCTGATCGGCGTCTATCCTGATGTGCTTCCACTTCAGATATTCTGCTTGATAGTGCATTTTGTCTGCGCACTCCTAATTTATTTACTTGTAAAGGAACTGATTTCTAAGAGTAGTATCAGGTCATGGGAGATTTCGGCATTTGTAGCATCAGCAGTGTACCTATTTACTCCGGCCAGCCTCTGGTTTCACTGCAATGTGTATTCGGGCGTATTCTTAAATATAATTTTCATAATTGCTGGCGCTCATCTCTTTGTCCGCTTTCTTGATGATGAATCGGGGATAGGACACTATATAAAAATGGGTGTTCTTTCATTCTTGATGTTTTACACCGGATACTTTGGGGTTTTCTTCTTTTCTGTAATGGGTCTCTATGCAATCATTTATTGCGACAAGAAGGCCGCATTCAAATTGATATGTTCGATCTCTGTTGGTGCTTTTCTTGGCGTAATGCTGTTTTTGATTCAATACTCTACAATTGATGGTTTTAGGTCGATTGTGGAATATCTGTTCGGGCGTTACTTGTTTGTCAGTGGTACAGCACAGACTACAGATAAAGGGCTGCATGTTTATGACTTGCATGCGTGGTGGCGTGTCCTGAATCACTACGAAAAAGCGTATGGCCATATATTGCTATTCTTGTTAGTGCTGTCGGTAATTTCAATCTCGCTTGGACAAGGAAGCTTGAGGATCAAACTGGCTAGAACGGATCGGCGTTGGATAGCGGTTGCGCTTATCACTGTTGTCCCCGTGCTCATGGAGCACGTCGTCTTGTTTAATTATACATCCGTACATGGGTTTTCTGTGATGCCCATGCTCGTCGCCATATCGATCTTTGTTAGCCTTTCGTTAAATTCCTTGATATCCAAGTTGGCAATGACGAGAAACAAGTGCGATCTATATGGAAATATTGCGTCTATATTGACTGTGTTCTCTCTCGTGGTTGTTGTATCGATTGGTGAATATCGTCATCAGAACTCTAATGGTCATGGCTTGTATAAAGCCATAGGAGAGAATATTGCAAAGGCTGCAAAGACAGATGAGGTCGTGTTTCTCGACGCGGGTGGCTTGTTTTTGAACACGCACGGAGACATTATTCCACATATCGTATTTTACGCGCATCGTAATGTTGCTGCTTGGCATGACCAGAAAACCGCCAAGGAGTTAATTGCCTCAAATGGTATGAGCAGGGGGATTCTGTTCAAATTCTTAAAGAGTAAGGGCCAGTTCAAGTTACCTTATAGCTATCTTGAAACAGCAGAGGATGTTAAAAGATAGCCTGGAGGTGTCTTCGTGCTATGGCAGGGGACCTTATCGCTCCGCCCGGTAGTAAGCAGGCCACACCGCCTCGCGATTAATGCACTCATGAGGTTACGAAGACGAGCCGGATTTTGGCGTTGTGTTCGTTGACTTTACCAAAGCGCTTTTTCCAATCGTAGAATTTGCTCTTGGAGATCCCGAGCCAGCCGATAAAGCTGAGCTTCGGGATCTCCGTCTTTTCTGACCAGTCAGAGACGAAGTCGATAACCTCATCCCTGATGTCATGCGACACCCACTCGGCCTTCAAGTTTGGCCAAGTTTTCTTTATTTGGACCTGCTCTTCCATGAGCTCGGGAGAGCACCTCGTTTTTGCGCACCAGTTTGTCTTCGAGCGCACCGACCTTCTTGGTGAGGGCATCGCCTGGCCCCTTTTTCTTAGAGGCAAACACGGAAACACCGTTTTCAAAGAACTGTTTCTGCCAGCGGTGATACATCGCGGGATGTACACCGTGCTCCTCGCACAGCTCTGAAACCGGGACGCCTTCCACCAGATGCAGACGAACCACGCGAACCTTGTCTTCAGGTGAGTGATGTTTACGGTGGCGTTTTTCGGACATTGGAATTTCCTCCTATCAAATAACTTGCCATCATACAGGAAAGTCCAATTCCGACTGAAGCAATACATATTCACCTCCTCAACAACATGAGATTCTCAGATTCAAAACATCGAGCAGAACGAGACCGGACTGCAACTACATTAAAGAGCGCAACAAGTACATCCCACACTTTCAATGGCTCTATCCACGTTCAATTACCATTGGTAGTGGGGAAGTCGAAGGAGGACAAAAAGACCTAATTGGCGACCGACTCAAATGTTCAGGAATGCGAATGTAGTGTTGATGGCTCGGATGCAGTCATCGCAGCGAGATGCACTATTTACAACGGAACCTGGGAATACGACCTGATGCAGGCAAATCTCCGTGTTTTCAATTACGAATCTACCCCTCAACCAACATGAGCACCCATGCCGAGGGCCTCGGCAATTCCCTCTGTCAATTCGTCTAATGTCATAGTCCCTCCTGAGCTAATGAGCTAACGTTTAGCGGCGATCAGAATTAATGATCCCCCAACGGGCAGCGTAAGTCCTGCCTTTATTAGGATTCGCTCAAAAGTCATAACACATTCTAGGATTCGATTTAATTTACAACTGATCTTGAATTCCACTTCTGGATCGATATCTGTTTTGGACGATGGTTGCCTAAGTCTCGAAAGAAACATGAGTGGAAGAAGGATGGAAACAAATGAAGTTGCCCGCAGCACTTCAAAACCTGCCTTCTCTGTTTTTGTGATTAGTTCACGTCTGGAATACCGTCGCTTGTGATGCCCATAATCATCGATCGAACTCCAGAGACACTGGTGCTGAGGCACAGTTATTATAATCCCTCCATTGGGCTTGGCTGCTTGCCACATTTGTCGCAAGGCTTCCTCGTCATTATGAATGTGCTCGATGACGTCAAAAGCGCCGATGACATCAAACTCACTTTGATACGGTATCTTGCAGGCATCCATTTGAAATAGCGTTGCTTCTGGCACGCGCTTTTTGGCAAAAGATAAACCTGTCAGATGAATGTCGCTGCCAAATAAACAAAGGTCGGGAAACCTGCTTTGAATCCCCATAAGCGCATACGCGGTCCCGCAGCCAAGTTCCAGAAAGCTTTCAGTTTTTGGGAAGTAGCGTTCGAGACACCAGAGAATCAATCGACGACGCGAGCGAAACCAAAAGCTATTTTCTTCCAGCTTTGCTAACTGGGCGAAACTGTGTTTGGGGAAATTTTCGTTTTCATCAGCCAAGTCTGGAGCGAAAGAGGGCAAGCCTGATGTACTTTCGGGTGCGAAGTAGCATTCGGGACAGATCCAATCTTCTTTCAGAAAAGAATGACCGCACTCTAGACATAGTTTCATTGTTAATCACCCGCTTCTGGTAAGTTATCTTCTCTGGTGTTGATTGCCATTTCTGGCAAATAAGTGTGACAGAACGGTGGCTATTGTTCAGTCCAATTATATTCAATGGAAAAGCTATTTTGATCTCATTGATCGGGTCGATGAGTTTATTTGTATGATGATATGCAATACCAGACGAGACTGGCGTAATCGCAATAAGATTAAGACAGCATTGTCTAAGATGGATAATTGTAGCGGTCAGTGGCACTCTCCAGGAAAATCAATGAAACACTGTGGACAACCCGGACTGGACGGTGGAGCATTGGAACAGGATTGAGAATGCTTACTGTCATTCCCCTTGCCCCTTGCCTTGGAGAGATGGAAAAGTTGATTCAAAGTTGGTACAATGAAACGGCAAATTTTCAGAGGTTGAGTGATATCAGCCATTTTCTTATCTGTCGTATTTGTGATTTCCTTAATATCAAGACCAAAATCAGTTGGTCAAGCGAATATGATTTGACAGAGGTGAAATCATAACGACTACTCAGCTATATGCTGATGCTGGTGGCAGTATTTAACTTTCCGGCTCGGCAGCAAGAGATTATTTGGATTTGCCGCTGTTTAGGGAGAAAGCGATTGAGGTTGGCTGGACAGAGTAATCTTTAGTCGTGGTGCTAATGCAAGGCGTTATGTGCTGCAAAAAAGAACGCCTTGATTAGTATCAGGTTTTATCACCCCAGGGAGCTGTGAAAGTGAATCTGTCCATAAACCCTCACTGCTACTAGCAAAGCAAAAAACAGAAATGACACAACTTTCAATTGTTACGACGATGTATTGTTCTGAACAATATGTCGAACAGTTTTATCAGCGCTCCATCCTTGCCCTGCAAAAGTTGGGCATTAGTGATTATGAGTTTGTGTTGGTGGATGATGGTTCTCCTGATAATAGTCTGCATGAAGCGGTCAATCTGATTAAAACGGATGCCAATGTCAAAGTCATTGAACTATCTCGTAATTTCGGCCACCACAAGGCAATTATAACCGGTCTTGAAAATGCAACCGGGGAAAACATTTTCCTGATTGATATTGATTTGGAAGAGGCGCCTGAACTGCTCGAAGTGTTTTGGGCTGAGATTCATGCCCGAAACAATGCTGATGTCGATGTTGTTTATGGCGTACAGAAAAGCCGTAAAGGTGGCTGGTTTGAGCGCTGGAGTGGCAATCTATATTTTGATTTATTCAATCTGTTATCTGATGATGTGGTGGTGAAGAAAAATCTTTCTACTGTGCGGATTATGAAACGCAAATACGTCGAGGCGTTAATGAAATATAAGGAGGAAGAGTTTCATTTAGGGCCTGTATGTAGTTTGGTTGGTTTTAAACAGATACCGCTGAGTATTAACAAAGTCAGCCACTCGGACTCAACCTACAATGTTTTAAAAAAATACAATTTGCTAATCAATAGCATTTTTTCTTTTAGTAAAAAGCCATTATATTTTATTTTCTATTCTGGTCTGTTGATGACATTGCTCTCTTTTTCGGTTGGCGGAGTGATATTAATTCAGAAACTTCTCAATGATACCGTACTGGATGGCTGGACTAGTGTGATGGTTTCTATTTGGTTTTTGAGCGGGATCATCATTCTCTTCCTGGGGACCATTGCGACTTATCTGGCAAGAATATTCGATGAAACGAAAAAAAGACCCTTTACCGTGATAAAAACGGTTTATCGCAAAGAGTAATGGCGGACCGATACATGAGCGAGTATTATGTCCCGGATGCGCTGCCTCAGGATGTTGCCGATTATTTAAGAAGTGTGGGGTCAATCCTGGAGACAGAGTCCTCTGCATGGGAGACGGGGACAAATCTATCTGGCCCCGATACGAGACAAGCTTCAGCGAATTCCCAATAATCCCCATCCTTGACTTGCGGCATTGCAGGAAAAACCTTTACAAATTCATTAATTGGTGCTTCCCAGAGCAAAACCAACGCCAGGAGCAGTGGGTCGGCAAGAGGATGGATGAACTATTTGAAGGTCGTTACAACTCTTTCTTCAATGCTCTCGACTATGCGGTAAGAATCGCCCCCTCAGACGAGGCCGAGGAAAAGCTGAAAAGCAAGAGGAAGTATTTCCGCCGCAACAAAGAAGGCATTCGCTACAAGCATTTACTGGAGTCCGGATATCCCATCAGTACCTGTTTCGTAGAAAGCGCACACAACCACGTCATTGGCATGCGAGTACGAAAGAACGGCAGAACCTATCGGGAGGACAGACTACAAATGATCGCCGATTTCTGAGCTGAATATAAAAGCAATCGACTCCCATACGTGTTCGAGCGAATTCTCACAACTGAGGGCTTAGCCGCTGCCTGAAATCGCGGATTCCAGGGTCACCAGCCGTATAAACGTCGAAATTGTTGGCCAGGTACGCTCAATTCATCGATTCAAGAAAGCAGACGCCGTTCTCTGCCCGTAAAGACCCAAATAGGATTGCAATTACAATGAGCTGATCTCCAACGGGAAAGAGCCTCCTATTTCACGTGTGCTTAGCTTTGCCATCCTTCATGTCGGTTGTAGGCGACAGATGATTTGTGTTGCGCGCCCAACCTTTAATCAAGAGAAGAACTTCTGATGGTAGATCCAAATGCTGATATAAATGCAAATTATACTCGTTTTTATGCGGAACGAGTGCACCATGTGGTATACCCCACGGAATTTGTTGTGCGCATATTATTGGCAAACTATCCTGGGCTGGATTTTCAAAAACCCAAGAAAGATGATGTTGTTCTTGATGTTGCATTTGGCGATGGGCGAAATACCACATTGCTATGCAATATGGGGCTTGATGTATATGGTGTTGAAATTTCGCCAGAAATTGTCGAGCAAACTGCCGCTCGGTTAGCCAGGTTGGGCTATCATCCCTGGCTTTACGTCGGTCGAAATAGTAGTATGCCTTTTGAAGATAATAAGTTCGACTATATCCTTGCTTGCCACTGTTGTTATTACTGTGATGAAGGCGAGACGCTGATCGATAACCTAGCAGAATACCAGCGGGTCTTGAAGCCTGGGGGAGTATTAATCGCCTCGGTTGCTGACAAGTCTTCTTACATTTTTCAATCGGCCCAACAGATGGTTGATGGCACTATGTGCATCAAAAGCGATCCTTATAACAATCGCAACGGTTATCGGTTACATGGATTTTCATCCGAAGCTGAAATTGAGCAATACTGTTCTGAATATTTTAAGCGCTTCTCTTTTGGCAGGGCAAACAACAATTATTTTGGTATAGAAGAGGCTGTATTCTGGGTTGTCTGCGAGAAAAAATAGTGAGACATCGTTTAAGGTTCAATTATGAAAGACTTACTCTATTACTGCCCTGATTGTAGGGGGAAACTGGTGGACACAGGCCAAAATTTGCGCTGTGCCAACGAGCACGAGTTCCCGTTTATTACTGACACCAAAGTGCCTGTTCTTGCTTGTCAAGATGACAATGTGAATGAGTATACCACTGCTGAAGCCGCGCAAAGGCATGACAATGCGCTTAACTGGTTATTTGCCACGTTTGGCGGCGACGAAGCCACTTTAAGACTTAACCTGATCGATAAATTAAGGTTAAACAAAGGTGATGATGTGCTGATAACCGGCGTTGGCGCTGGCAATGATCTGCCGTTGCTGGCCAAAATGTTGGGTAGTGAAGGCAGTATTGTTGCAGTAGATTATTCCAAACAGATGCTGATTTCTGCTGTAGAGCGCTCTGATACTATTTATGGGTTGGCAGATCAACATATTGAGTTTGCTGTTTGTGATGCCACCAGCTTGCCTTTCGCCGCTAATGCGTTTGATGCAGCTTATCACTTTGGTGGGTTAAATTTGTTCTCCAGTATTGCCAAAGGCATTAGTGAAATGGATCGGGTGGTCAAAGAGGGCGGGCGTGTGGTGTTTTGTGATGAAGGCCTTGCTCCTTGGGTGAAGGATACAGAGGTTGGAAAAATGTTGATCAATAACAATCCATTATACGTCTTTGATGCGCCACTAAAGCATATTCCTGTTGAGGCTAGGGATGTTAACCTGTCCTGGGAAGTCAATAATTGTTTTTATGTGATTGATTACACCGTTGCCAATGCCCCTCAACCCATTGATTTTGATGTGCCTCATGTTGGCCTTCGTGGTGGCACCATTCGCACCCGTTATTTTGGCAACCTGGAAGGAGTCGACCCAAAGCTTAAGGAACAAATCTATAGTGAGGCCCCCAAACGCGGAGTTAGTCGAGTTGAGCTGATAGAAAAGCTTCTCAAGGACGGCCTGCAGTGTAACTAATTAGCTTAGTACAGGAGAGATGGGCTGTGGATAATATCCAAAACAATATCGCGTTTAACTGGCAGAAAAACGGCTTGCTGTTCGAGCCCGGAAAGTCAGAGTTTTCCCACGGATCCCACCCCTGTATGATCCATCTGGAAGGGGATAGTTTCCTTGTTGCTGTTACCTGCCGCGATACCAACCAAAGATCACATATATTTTTGTCTTATGCCGAAGTGGCAGATGGCAATATTACCCTTAAGGGTGAGCCGAAACTGGCGCTGGGGCCCGGGGATACCGGGTTCTTTGATTGTGATGGAGTGATTAGCGGCTGCCTGATTAAACATCAGCAACAGTATTACCTGTATTTTGTCGGCTGGCAAAATCTTCCTGACAAACTCTGGCTTTGTGATACCGGCAGAGCCATTGTGGATCCTGAAAATTTAACACTTAAGAAGGAATTTTTGGGGCCAGTTTTTGGGCGAGATAAGCATAATCCGTTATTTGCAGCTGCCACGGCGTTCTATATTACAGCGGATGATGTGTGGCATACATGGTATAACTCCGGTATTAAGTGGGAAAAGCGCGGCGAGGAATGGCACCACTATTATGGACTGCACCATGCAAAATCCAAAGATGGTATTGATTGGGTGTGTGAACCTGGTTTCGCCATTCCGTTTGCTGATGAATATGAGTATGCGTTTGGTCGGCCTAGTGTTGTTTATTGGGATAATTTGTACCACATGTGGTTTGCACACCGGGCGAGTAAAACGATTTCCACCTACAGAATTGGTTTTGCTTCATCACAGGATGGAGTGATGTGGGCCAGGAACGACGCGATCTCGGGGATTGATGTGTCCGATGAAGGATGGGACAGTGAGATGATTTGCTACCCTTGTGTTTTCGAACATGAAGGCCTGCGTTACATGTTATACAATGGTAACAGTTATGGTCGTACTGGTTTTGGTTTTGCCGTGATGGGGAAGAATGAATATGCAAAAAATAATCATTATAGGCAATAGCATATCGGCAGATATTCTGTATGCCTATCTGGAGCAGGATAAGCGTTATGATATTGTTGCGTTTTCTGTTGATGAGTCATTTATTATTGCAGATCAGAAGTGTGGTATTCCGGTTGTTGCATTGGAAACACTGTCTCAGGTTTTTTCCAGTGACGAGCATCGTGTTGTTATGGCTGTCGGTTACAAAGAGATCAACAAGCTTCGGGAGACATTGTTTGCACAGGTAAAAGCCATGGGTTACGTAGTTGAAACTTATATTCACCCTGACGCCAAAGTTTATAACCAGGGGAATATTGGTGAGGGCAGTATTATTATGGCTAATACCGTGGTTGAAGTGCATACGCTGATTGGTAAAAATGCTGTGATTTGGGCTGGCTGTGTGATTGGTCATCATGCAACTGTAGGCGACAATTGTTGGATTGCTTCCGGTACGGTATTGGCCGGTGAAGTGACGGTTGGCTGTAATTCTTTTCTCGGCGTTAATGTCACGATTTCCAATCAGGTTAACGTTGCTGATTTCAATATTATTGGCGGACATACCGCAATCCATAAACACACCAAAAGCAATGAAGTTTATATTTGTGGACAAGGCGAAAAACTTCGTTTCTCCGCTGATGAATATGCAGAGCAGTTTTTAAAGTAATAAACCCCATAAAGGCGCGTATAATGACAAATGAGCTTGAGTCGTTTCTTAAGAGTACATTTGATCTGAGTGATAGTGAATTTAGTGATACGCTCACAGTAGATGATATTGCAAACTGGGATTCTCTAAAGCATATGGAACTAGTCACTGGTTTGGAGAGAAACTATCAGGTCACGCTGGAAATGATGGATATTGTTAATATGAAGTCAATTCCGGATATCATCAAAGTTTTGAAAGATAAGAATATCAATCTTGAATAGCAAAGTTGTACTCATTACGGGTGGCGTCAGTGGACTAGGCTTAGGTATTGCTGAGTCTCTGCTAAAACGGCAGGCGCAGGTGATTGTGTTTGATGTTAATGCCGACTCTTTTGCTCAACTATCCGACAAATTCGACTGCTATGAAGTGGATGTTACCGATGAAACAGCGGTAATAAACGCTGTTGGCCAAGTGATAGCAAAGTATATTCGGATTGATGTGCTAATTAATAATGCCGGCGTTATACACAGCCAGCCACTGATTAATATTATGAGTGAGAATGGTATGCGCCATTCTTACCCGGCTTTTAAGAAAGTGATTAAAACAGATCTGGACTCAGTGTTTTTGATGAGCTCGATTGTCGCTGAGCAGATGATCATGAAGCGGACACAAGGCGCAATCATTAATATTAGCTCTATCTGTGCCAAGGGGAAGGCGGGTCAAACAGCCTATGCCGCAGCAAAGGCCGGGGTGGAAGCGATGACTAAGGTGTGGGCCAAAGAGCTGGCCGGCCTTGGCGTTAGAACCAATGCCATTGCGCCGGGCTTTATTGACACGCCCTCTACTGTCAATGCGCTTAATGGGCAGCTGATTAGAGGGATTGTAGATGCCACTCCTATGAAAAGGTTAGGTAGTATTGAAAATATTGCCCGGGCAGTGAGTTACGTTATTGATAACGATTTTGTTAATGGTTCAATTCTTGAGGTCGATGGCGGACTAGTGGTATAAATGGAAAGTTTGTCGAATGAGCACTATCAGGCACTCTGGGCGGATTATCAGGATTCTGCGTTTTTCTTCCCCATCATTGGCGCTGTTATTGAACGTAAACAGCCTGGGGTGATTTTTACAGATTGTAATGACCAACCAAAATGCTTTTTGATTATTCATCAATTTGGTTTTTCACAATATGTCGGTAGTGATTCATCTTCTTTGTTACAGGATTTTGAACTGTTGATATCAGGAGAAAATCAGTCCTGGCGTGCTCTGGTGCCAAACAAGATTCGGTTGTATGCACCCGGATCGAATTTGGCCGGGTTACTATCAGTGCCAGCCTCTCGAAAAATGGAGAAGTCCGAACGGATGCAAATGAGACTGGCTTGTCGCCACGCGCAACAGCAACAATTCGATGATTCGTTGGACAGATTGGAAGTCAAAAAGATCGGCCTGGTGGACATTGATGCGATTAATGACCAGTTTCCAATTGCACTGGATACGCGGTTTTGGGCCTCTGCTGATAGTTTTATACAAAATGGCCTGGGTATGATGATTAAACTGGCAGAAAACCCAACGCTACTCAGCCTTTGTTACAGCGCCGCCATCAGCAACAACATTGCAGAAATTGATATTATAACCGCCGATCAGCATAAGAAGAAAGGCTATGCCCGACAGGTTGCCAGCGCTTTTATAACCGAATGCAATAAACAAGGTCTCACTGTGAACTGGGACTGTTATACCAACAACCTGCCATCGTGTAAGTTGGCAATGAAGCTGGGGTTTAGGGCAAAAGTTGTTTACGAGTTTTACACCATCAATCTACAAGCCGTTCCTGAAGCCCACGGTCCGAAGTTGTGAATCATCATTACAACTTAAAATCACTGTTTGTTGAAGTAGCGAAAAAATATCCAAATCATGTCGCCTTACAATATGAGGACAGGGCCTATACCTATCAGGAACTCATGGATAAATCGGATCAACTCGCGGTATATCTGCTATCGCAGGGATTGTCGGCAGGTCATGTTGTGTGCATTATTTCATCAAAAGTGTTTGAAGATTATGCGCTGATGATAGCCTGCCTTAAAGTGGGCATTATTTATACCAATACTGACAGTGATAATCCCCTGGATAGAATTGCCAGCATCCTGGATAATTGCAAGGCAAAAATGGTTCTTGCCAATTTTATATCTGAAGGCCTTCAGGGGCATTTGAGGAAAGCCAATATAAAACATATCAATTATAGTGATATAGAATACGCTGCGGGTTCTTATGAGAGTACAGATATTGATGGCGACTCGGTGGCATATATTATGTTTACATCCGGTTCCACGGGCGTTCCCAAAGGTGCGGCCATTACCCATCAAAATCTGCTGCATTTTATTGCTTGGGCAACCGCACGTTTTGCTATAATCCCGCAAGACAACTTTGCCAATATCAGCCCGATGTATTTTGATAATTCGGTATTCGATTTTTACTCCGCGTTATTTAATGGTGCCTGTATTACACCGATTAAAAAATCCCTGTTAACCCAACCATTAGAGCTGGTGAATTACGTGACCAGCAAAGTATGTACGTTTTGGTTTTCTGTTCCGACAATGTTAATCTATTTGTTAACCATGAAAGTGCTAACGAACACTTGTTTAACGTCGATCCGTACATTTATTTTTGGCGGGGAAGGTTTCCAAAAAACAGAATTGCAAAAGCTCTATCATCTATATGGTCAAACGGCGGAACTTGTTAATGTATATGGTCCAACAGAATGCACCTGCATATGCTCCAGCTATACCATCACGGGAGCTGATTTTGATAATCTGGATGAGCTCCCTTGTCTTGGTGCCATTAATACCAATGTTTCTTATGTCATACTCAATGAGGGTAAGCCCGGGCAGCAGGGGGAGTTATGCCTTTTGGGGCCGTTGGTGAGCAAGGGATATTATAATGACCCGGATCGAACTGCTGGTGTCTTCTCTTTTTACACAGACGGCAACCATTATAGCAAACCCATGTATAAAACCGGAGATTTGGTCAAAGAAGTCAATGGTTTGCTGTATTTTAATGGCCGAAAGGATAACCAAATTAAACATATGGGTTACAGGATCGAACTTGAAGAAATTGAGTGTGCGCTAAACAGTTTGCCAGACATTCAGCAAGCCGCCGTCGTCTATCAACGGGTTTCAACGGCCTTCGGCAAGATTATCGCTTTTGTTGTTTTGAATAGTGATGATGTTGAGCTTGCTGCGATCAAAGAATCATTGGGTGGTATATTACCTGCATATATGCTGCCGAGCAGGTACGATGTTCTGAAAACATTTCCGATGAATGCCAATGGAAAGATTGATAAAGTCAGGCTAAAGTCGATGGCATAAAGTGTTTCTTGTTTATGGTGTCTTAATATTATCCAGCAGTGATACCGTCCCCTGATTGCTATTTTGGGCTGATGTTATGGGTGACGCATCACGCTCTAGCTAGGAGGCGTTAGAGTGTATTCGGAATTCTATTGTTATATAACGCGGCATGGGTTCCGATGCAGCTTCGTAAGGATCGATGAATCTGAAAGAGTTGCCTTGTCTTGGCGCCATTAATGCCAATGTTTCGAGTAAACGCTTTCATTGTGTCAATGATTTCAGTTTGTTCTTCCGCGTCTAGCTATAGCTAGGGTAGCATAGAAGGGCAGTCGAAGAACTCGTTAATTTGTATTCTCAGTGTTCGGGCAGTCCCATCATTTACAAAGATGATTTCGATTCGTTTGGTTAGTTTTGCGGCTTCAACGCAGTATCAGCGATAGAATTCATCAAAATAAGAATCAGAGTAATACATGGTTGTTGCAATAGATGAGTTCATTAGAGGGGCTTCATATATTGAATGCTAGCGGGCCCAGCGTTGAAAAGTAAGTCGAGGATGCTGACTCCATGCTCAAAAGGTGGATATAGTTGTGGATACGTGGGGTAGTTGGAGTAGTCAGCGTAGTGGAGATTAATCTTTTCATCAGTAAATAAAGCGGCATCTATATAGCCTTTCGCGCTCGGTCCTGAGAGGTAGCTTGTGGCGCCGGCCTGTTTACATAATGATATCAATCGTTCGGTTTTGCCGTCCGCGGTTTCGTAATCAGTGGACTGTGAAATGTGTGTCTGGATGCCAAGTAGGCGGCAGATAGCATGAATGAAAGTTATGTTGATGATGCTGAGATAGTCGCTCTGGGGGCTTAGATAGAGTTCCTCGAAGACGTTTTTGTAGGTGTTGAAGTGTGGCGCTTTTGCATAGTTAGTAACAAGGGTTTTCCAGTGGCGCTTGTTCCAACCAGGTTCACTGGTTTTTGTGTCTCTTATGGCTTGGAAATATTTGTCCTTGGTCTGGACTGGTATACTCAACCATAAAGGCCCGTTTGGGGTTTTTATCTTGTTGCGATTGCGCCAGTCCCTTCGAGTGTATTGCATGTCGTCAAATATAATAAGCTCGTCTACCGCCCGTATAAGATCGAAGTATCCTTTCCAGGGAATGTAATTCGATTGGATTATGGCTACACGCTTAGCTGAGTGAACGTTCGTTGTCTTTTCTATGGGGAATTCCATGGTGTCTGAGAGCAAGCGTGATGTAAAACGAGGACGGTGGTTTTCCTATAACAGGTGCTCAATTGGGCATTCTTCTGGAAAGCAGCGAGGTACCCAAGGATTACTTCCTTCTCTTGAGAGGCTTTCTTCGTAGGCGTTAGCATATTGGCTTACACGCTTGTGGTATAACATGACAGTACGGTTGAGTGTTTCTTTTGCAATAGTTTCTGGCGTCGCTTTCTCATGTGTAGCGATACGCTCCAGAATTTCATAGATTTCATCCGACAACTCGATTGTTATATGATGCGGCATGGCATGAGGCTCCGAGCAGGTTAATAGCGGGATCGGCGGTGAAATATCATACTGAAAACGCCTGTATTTCCTTGATGGTGTAGGCCTGCTGTTCCTCCTCTAAAGTAGTATAGAAGGGCAACCGAAGTATTCGGTTGCTTATATACTCAGTGTTCGGGCAGTCTCCAGGCATGCCTCCAAACCTGTGTCCCATTGGAGAGGTGTGGAGCGGAATATAATGGAAAACTGTGGAGATGCCTTTCGTGGCGAGATGTGAAATGAGTGCCGTACGTGCATCCCCCGAAGGTAAAAGAATGTAGTACATGTGATAGGACTGCTCGCAATGATATGGAATGACCGGCTGTCTTACGCTATTGGATTGTGCCCATTCGCCCAGACCTTGATGGTAGCGCTCCCAGATAGCCTTTCTTTTCGCTTGTATTTCCTCTTGTTTCTCAAGTTGCGCATACAGAAAAGCGGCCAGGATGTCTGATGGCAGATAGCTGGAACCTTTATCGACCCAGGTATATTTGTCTACTTCTCCTCGAAAGAATTGCGAGCGATTGGTGCCTTTCTCGCGAACGACCTCGGCTCGTTCTATATATTCCGGTTCGTTGATTAACAACGCGCCCCCTTCCCCGCAAATGATATTCTTTGTTTCATGGAAGCTTTGAGTGGCCATGGCTCCGAATGTGCCCAGATGTCGGCCCTTATACTTGGCAAACAAGCCATGAGCGTTGTCTTCGACCACCTTTACGCCGGTATCCCGGGCAATGGTCATGACGGCATCCATTTCGCACCCAACTCCCGCATAATGGACAGGAATGATTGCTTTCGTTTTAGAGGTGATGGCATCTGAGAGGAGTCGTTCATCGAGATTCAGCGTATCTTCCCTGATATCAACGAAGACGGGGGTCGCGCCGTGAAGGACGAAGGCGTTTACCGTTGATACAAAGGTAAAGGACGGAACGATGACCTCGTCACCCGGTTGAATATCCAGGAGAAGGGCGGCCATTTCCAGGGCATCGGTACAGGATGTCGTCAGAAGGCATTTGGGGACGCCGAGGAGTTCTTCAAGATGGCTATGACATTTCCTGGTGAAGGTGCCGTCTCCTGATACATGCATATTTTCCAGGGCTTCGTGGATATACTGTATTTCATTACCCGCAAGAGAGGGGTGGTTAAAGGGAATGAGGTTCTTCATGCTATTATTGGGGACAGCCTCCTGATCTGGTGGGGCTGAGATTACTTTCTTTCACACTAAGTGGGTTTGATTAAAGTTATGCCACCACATGCTTCTGAACCGACTCATAATGGGTACCTGCCAGTATTATGAGTCATGGCTCCCACGTTGGATGGTACTGTCAGATGATAAAAGATTTGCTTGCCGTTTTCGCCTTATTGAGCCTTTACCCAGATCTGGATGCAGGATGGTCTGGACTCGTTACATTCCCCACGGGTTCGATGCTGATGCACTGTCAGGGAGAAGAGCCACAAAGTTTCTGCACATTACATTGACTCTAAGACACATTATCAACGGCGCAGAAATTATGATTCCACTACAGAAATTATGATCCCACTACAGAAATTATGATTCCACTAGTTGATCTGAAGGCTCAATACGAATGCATCAAAGATGAGATCCTGCCCGCCGTATCGGCCGTTTTTGAGAGTACGCAGTTTGCACTGGGCGAGGCGGTGGCCCAATTCGAAAGCGCTTTTGCTTCCTATTGCCAGGCAGAACATGCCATCGGGGTGAACTCCGGCACGAGCGCCCTGCATCTTGCATTGGAATCCTGTGGGATCGGGGATGGGGATGAGGTGATTACCACTCCGTTTACTTTTATCGCAACGGTGGCAGCGATTCGTTATACGGGCGCCCGGCCGGTCTTTGTCGATATTGATACGGAGTCCTACACCATCGATGTGAACCGGATTGAGGCGGCGATCACGGAGCGTACGAAGGCTATCATCCCGGTGCACCTTTACGGGCAGACAGCGGATATGGATCCCATTCTTGAGATTGCTGAACGCCGGGGATTGTCTGTTATCGAAGATGCCTGTCAGGCCCATGGCGCCGAATACAAAGGGCGCCGCGCCGGGAGCATGGGGCATCTGGCCTGCTTCAGCTTTTATCCCGGAAAGAACCTCGGGGCTTATGGTGAAGGCGGTCTGGTAACGACGAACGATCCGGAGCACGATAACCGTATTCGCCTGATGCGCGATTGGGGGCAATCGCAGAAATACCATCACACGCTGCCGGGCTTTAATTACCGGATGGATGGGGTCCAGGGTGCGGTA
>Ga0187827_10004632_pt1 | contig 16788 bp, 14 predicted proteins | sample ETNtaG_39_FD_167969 | JGI IMG/M metagenome (GOLD analysis project Ga0187827, IMG submission 167969) | Marine microbial and viral communities from oxygen minimum zone, Eastern Pacific Ocean - ETNP2014_SV_150_PacBio MetaG (Illumina Assembly) | ecosystem: Environmental > Aquatic > Marine > Hypoxic...
ATAGAACGACTATAAGCTCACCGTTTAAGCAAATAGAGTACCAACAATAAAAATCTTTATATTTCAATAGCATAAAAAGAAGTTAGTGTTATACCCCTTACTTTATGTAAAAAAAACTGACACTATTAACCAGGTTTCTTTTAAAATATACACCAGTCAATAACTTGCTTATGTTTACTTTTAAGCCAAGTATTAGCTTTTGAAAAATGCTGACAGCCCCAAAACCCCCGATAAGCAGACAATGGTGAAGGATGTGGAGCATTAAGCACTAGGTGTTTGCTCTGATCAATATTTCGCCCTTTCTTTTGCGCATGCGCCCCCCAGAGCATAAAAACACAACCATGGTTATGCTGATTTAATGCCTCAATCACCCTATCGGTAAAAGTTTCCCACCCCAACTTTGCATGAGAGTGTGCTTGCCCTTGCTCAACGGTTAATACGGTATTAAGCAATAAAACGCCCTGCTGTGCCCAAGCAGTTAAGTCACCATGCTTCGGTGTAGTAAATTCGTTAATATCCGCAGTTAATTCCTTAAATATATTCATTAAAGAAGGTGGTACTTTTATCTCCTGCTGCACAGAAAAAGCCAAACCGTGTGCTTGGTGCTCACCATGATAGGGGTCTTGCCCCAAAATAACGACTTTAATATTAGGTAAATCTTCAAACTCAAAAGCGCGAAAAACATTTTTTTCTTCAGGAAAAATAGTGATGCCCTGTGCTCTTTGTTCACTAATTTGTACCTGTAACTGGCCATAGTACGCTTGCGATTGCTCTTGCTTGATTAACTGTTGCCAGTAAGGTTTTTTCATAATGCTATTGGTCTATAAACTATTTTATTTTAAATAACTTACTTTAAAAGGTATGTGCGTAATTGACTAAAGTCACTGCGCATTTCTTGTGAAAGGATAGGCTCACCAGCGCAATCAGCTAACTCTTTTGGTAACCCAATTGGTTGGCCTAGAATACTTTCAACCACGTCTTTAAACTTAGCTGGATGGGCTGTCCCTAAGAAAACACCCAATTCACCTTCTTTAGCACTATACTGTAATGCTTTATATGCAACAGCGGCATGAGGCTCACTGATATAACCCAGTTTACTTAACCCAATCATGGTTGATTGGGTTTGCTCTTCATCGATAGAAACAGAAGTGACACAATCAACTTCAACAATACCTGATTGAAGCATATGTTCAACACGCGGCCAATTATTAGGATTGCTCACATCCATTGCATTAGAAATAGTGGCAACAGTATTATTAGGTGACCATTCGCCTGTTTCTAAATAGCGGGGAACCGTATCATTTAAGTTAGTCGCAGCAATAAAGCGCTTAATCGGTAATCCCATCGCTTTGGCAAACAAACCTGCAGTTAAATTTCCAAAGTTACCTGAAGGTACTGAAAAAACGATATCACCTAAGTCTTTTTTAGCACGAGATAACTGTGCTACTGCCTCAAAATAATAACAAATTTGCGCTAATAAACGACTAATGTTTATTGAGTTAGCCGAGTTCAAACCAACGGTGGTTGCTAGCTCTTTATCATTAAATGAATTTTTTACTAATGCTTGGCAATCATCAAAGTCTCCCTCCACACAAAGGGTTTCAATGTTCCCACCTAAGGTAGTAAACATTTTTTCTTGCAGTAAGGAAATTTTACCTTTCGGGTACATGATCACGACACGGATATTATCAATACCATGAAAGGCATGAGCCACGGCAGCACCTGTATCACCTGATGTTGCCGTTAGAATAGTTAAGGGCTTTTGTTGACCTGTTGTTTTGGCATCTTTGGCAACAAATGCTTGTAAACATTTCGCCATAAAACGTGCGCCAAAATCTTTAAATGCCAATGTTGGCCCGTGAAATAATTCTAAAATAGCACGTTCATTACTAATAGGTTGTAGAACTGCTGGGAAATTAAAGGCATCAGTAACAATTGCGGTTAATTCAAACTCGGTTAAATCCTCTTCCACAAAAGGGTGTAATATCTTTACACTGCGCTCAACGAGCGGTAGTGCTAACAACTCCTCAATGTTATCAAACTTAGGCATAGACTTAGGGAAAAACAGCCCTTGATTTTTACCTAACCCTTGCTTTACCGCTTGAGCATAAGATACTTGCTCTTCATTCTCTTTTAAATTATAAAATTTCACTTTATTGTCCTAATAAATAAGTTTGATAAATTCATATTTCGTTGTCGGTATGTAAAATTTCATACCGATATAATATCTTTAGATCTCAACTGAACCCGCTTCATCAACTTGGCAAACATGGACAAAACCAAGCGCTGTTTGAAGGTAATTATCTTTTAACCACTGAGCAAATTTTTGCGCTTGCTGTTTACTATCACACACACAAAATAGTGTAGGACCAGACCCTGAAATACCAACAGCATGCGCACCTTTTGCTATTAAATACTCACGTGCTTGTTGATATTTAGGTAATAATTCTTTTCGATAAGGCTCTGCTACTACGTCGGTTAATACCGAAAAAGCTTGTGCTTTATCTTGGCGATGGCATGCATCAACAAAGGTTGCTAAATTTTGACCATAGCTTATCACATCAGCACGACTATAACTTGTTGGCAATATTTCACGAGCCGCTTTTGTTGGCACTTCAATACCGGGGTATGCCATCACGTAATAGCAATCATTAAAACTGGGTAATTCGCGATTGATCACTTCATTATCTGGCACCATCAACTGTAAACCGCCTAAGTAACACGGGGCAACATTGTCATAATGTAAACTGCCACTGATCTGCGCTTCCATTTCACCGGTCATTTTCAATAAGATTTTTTCGTCAAAACTAAAACGATGGTACTTGGCATAATAAGCATTTAAGCTAGCCAATGCAGCAACAACTGAGCATGCACTAGAGCCTAGGCCACTACCAACGGGCATTTTTTTATCTAGCGTCATTTGTACATTCACTACCGTTTGATTTTGTGTAGCAAGTGCTTGATTAAATAACTGTAAACATGACCAAACAATATTATCTTCTTTAGCTTTTGGGAGCTTATCAGCAAATTTTCCGGCAACGACTAAGCTGTCCTCTTGAGCACTTTGAACAGAAACAACATCACCAAGTAGTGTGCCATCTATAGGTTTAACCGCTAAACCTAACACATCAAACCCCACACTAACGTTACCGATTGATGCTGGTGCAAAAACAGAGACTTTTTTGATAGAAGAAGCTGACATTAGTGTTGCTGCTCCCATGCCAAGGTTCTTAAAATATCACCAAAAACACCCGCAGCGGTAACTGCAGCACCGGCACCATAACCACGTAAAACAAAAGGTAATGGTTGATAATAACGACTATGAATAGCCAAAGCATTTTCTCCATCTTTAATGCTATAAAGTGGGTGACTTGCAGCCACTGCCTCAATAGACACTTGACACTTACCATCAACAATATTACCAATATAACGCAACACTTTTCCTTGTGCTTTTGCTGCTGCACTACGATCACTAACTTGAGCATCGAGTTTAGATAAGTTATCCATAAACTGGTTAACATCGCCGCTGTCATCAAAGTCTTTTGGTAAAACTGACTCAATACTCATATCAGATAACTCTAGTTGCATGCCTGATTCACGTGCCATAATCAGCAATTTACGCGCTACATCCATGCCACTTAAGTCATCACGAGGGTCTGGTTCAGTAAAGCCATTTTCCTTGGCTATTGCTGTTGCTTCTGATAATGACATACCCTCATCAAGCTTGCCAAAAATATAGGATAAAGAGCCCGATAAAATCCCTTCAAAGCGCTGCAATTGATCACCTGCTTTAATTAACCCTTGCAGAGTATCAATCACCGGCAAACCGGCGCCTACTGTTGTTTCATAAAGAAAACGTCTATTTGTTTTCTGTGCTGTATCACGTAATTTTTGGTAGTACTCCCATGAATCTGTATTCGCTTTTTTGTTAGGAGTAACAACATGAAAGCCTTCAGCCAAATAATCAACATAACTCATGGCTAATTCTGCATTTGATGTTGAATCAACAAGTACAGGGTTGATTAGATGATTATCACGAACAAAAGCTTTAATATTATCAACATTGACCGCTTGCGCCTGATCATTGGCGATACCATTTTGCAAAACATCTTGCCAATTGCCTAAGTCGATACCCTCTTTCTCAAAGACCATGCCTTTAGAGCTAGCTACACCATAAACCTTTAGCGAAATATTTTGCTCTTTTAAGCTAGCTTGCTGACGTGATATTTGTGTAATAAGTTCACTACCGACCACGCCACATCCTACTAAGAACACGTCAATGGTAGGTTTTTTTGAGAAGAAATTTTGATGGCTCACTTTCATGGCATCAGTGCACTTACGCTCTTCTATCACGACTGAAATACTGCGCTCGGAAGAGTCTTGCGCTATAGCGACAACATTAACACGTGCTTGAGCAAGCGAACTGAAGAATTTAGCTGCTACACCACGTTGATGATGCATACCATCCCCCACCAGTGAAACAATGGATAATTCACCTTTTAAGGCTATTGGCTCAAGCAAACCATTAAGTAACTCTAATTCAAACTCATCTTTCAAACTTTGCTCTGCACGCAAAGCATCACATGAATAGATACAAAAACTGATACAATATTCACTGGATGATTGACTGATGAGCACTAATGAAATCTTTTCTCGGCTCATGGTAGCAAAAACACGGCTTGCCATACCTACCATGCCTTTCATGCCAGGACCTGACACATTAACCATAGTTAAATCATCTAAATTTGATATTGCTTTAACCCGTTTTTGTTGCTCATTTTCATTTGAAATTAATGTGCCCTGCGCCGATGGGTTACTCGTATTTTTGATTAAACAAGGAATATGATATTGAGCTATGGGTCCAATAGTTTTCGGGTGTAAAACACTCGCACCAAAATAAGATAACTCCATCGCTTCTTGATAAGACAAGTTATCAAGTAGATTAGCTTCTTTAATCAAGCGTGGATCGGCGTTATAGACCCCGTCAACATCAGTCCAAATTTCACAACATTGAGCTTGCATACATACCGCTAATACCGCAGCGGAATAATCTGAACCATTACGGCCTAGGGTAGTTATGTGACCGTCTTTACCGTGTTTATCGACACTCATTCCGATAAAGCCTGGCATCAGTGAAATAGGATTAAGTTTGTCGTAATGTTTGGAAAATTTTTCTTTTGACAGCACCAAGTCAGCAACCGCATTTAATGCTGACTCATTGGTATAAAGGAATTTTTCGGGCGACAACAAAGAGACTTGTAATCCTGCTGACTGTAACACAGAATCTAATATAGCAACGCTTAAGCGTTCGCCAGTACTGATAACACGGGCACGAATATGATCAGGGCAATAGGTTAACATAGTAGCACCTTGCATAAAGCGCTCTAGCTGATGCTCATAATTGGTAAGTGCCTGCTCACAGTGATGATTATTAAAATCTGGTAAACTTGCGGATAAATCATCAATAATCGAGGTAATGGCACGCTTAAAGTGACCTAAATCTGTAGAGAGTTTAGCTTCATCGCTAATATTTTCAGCCATGGCAACTAAATGATTGGTTACGCCCTGTGGCGCTGACACTACCACGGCAACAGTTGACGACCGGCTTTTATCTTTGATGATGTCAGCAACTTGACGAAACCGCTCAGCTGAAGCTAATGATGAGCCACCAAATTTAAGTACACGCATTATTTTTTCCTTTATTAAAAACAAAAAACCCGCAACCTTTTCAGGTCACGGGCTTCGATAAAATGAGTATTTTTTACACGTTAGCCAGCGACCGCCATCCCAATTCGGGTGGTGGTGGTAATAATGATAATGTGGCTGGTAGTCTTATTCATAGCAGTAAAATGCCTTATTTATACCCTAGTGTCAACCCTCAATGGCACAGTTGAAGCAGAATAAAAAGTTATAGGGTATGAATAATTATACGATAGAGCGCATATACTAGAGCTAACTCAAGCATTTTGCTTCTTTACTAAGCTATTAACTGCCAAATAACAAATAAATAAAGATTATGGATAGCGATGCAGATGCCAGATAAATAAAAGCAGTTCCTATACTACGAGTATTGAATTTCATCACTTTTCCCTTGCCTATATGTCAATTAATTGTGCTTTATAATTCTAGGTATTCACAAAGTTTGTAGCATGCCATTTTCATGCCACTGTGTTTTATTTGTACAAAACCTACCTAAATTAGTCAGCTTAGCGTGACATTAGCAAGCTTAGAACAAACAAAATGACTTAAACACAGTTAGTCTATATTTCATTAATATTGAACGCTTATTAGTTCGCTGATGAACTCCCAAAGAGCAATTTTAAAAAGTTTACATGTTTCATTATTTATTTTGACAAGGACGTTACATGGATATAGCTTATTAGAGAATGCAGGAGCACGTTCTCCTGAATAACTATTCTTTTCAATCAATGCCTTACCTTTAAACTTTTTTATTCTTGCTAAGTGATCACTACTGGGTATTAAGGAAGTCGCCATACAAGCTGTGACTGATGTTCTTTTAGCCATGATTTGGCTTGATGATATTGGGGAAAATGAATACTAACGAGTTGCCAGAAGTCTTTTGAATGGTTTAAAAAGCGCAAGTGGCATAATTCATGGACAACAATATAGTCAATAACGTTTTCTGGTAACATCATCATTAAGTAATTAAAGCTCAATTCACCTTTGCTGTTGCAGCTTCCCCATCTAGCACTATATTGACGTATTTTAATGGCTTTGGGTTTAAGTTGAGTGAGCTGACTCAAGTTAGTCACTTTGGGCAAAAGCATAGTGTGTGCTTGTTGTTTAAAAAAAATCTCTAACTGCTTTTTTACGGCAACAAGATGAAGTTCATTATCATTAGTGTGTTCTTTATAGCGCTTGGTTAACACCACGGTTAACTGTGATATATCGTCGGTAACAGTCGTCAAAAAAGTCTCTGCTCTTTCGGCGTAATTGATATTTAAACACACCTTATGACCTAAAAAAAACAGTGTATCTCCTTGTTTAAAAGAAAAACATTGTAGGGCAGTATGCGATTGCTCTGCAATTTTAGCGTGTAACCAAGCTGACTTAGTATATATTAAATCATTAATGATTTGCTTATGAACAAAATGCGGCGCCCTAACCAATACTTGCCCTTGCTTTACTTGTAGGGCAATTGTTTTACGGCGATTACTGCGAATAAGCTGATAATCGAGCATAAGCGTTAATACAATATTAAATGTTGAACCTAGCTAGCTTCACTAAGTGTTGGTTCTTCTGCTGTATTTTTAGCTGCTCTTTTTGCTGCAGGTTTCACTTTTTTTGCAGGCTTTTTAGCGAGTAAAGCAATTAACACTTCTTCACGGTGCTGCGCTAAATAAATACTTAATTCTTCATTAATCGCATCACTTAACTCTAGAGGTGCATTCGCAAAGACTTCAGCTAAATTATCAGCCATGTCCAACATTTTGTCATATTCATCTGCTGATTTCTTATCCATAAATGTTTTTGCCTCCACCCCGTGTCTAATGACGACAAATCTACTTTCAACTGCCATTATTTTTCCTTAGTCATATTAAAAGAAAAAGTTAAATTACTATCTACTCTGGCGACTAGCATACCATGCCCGCACTAAAACTGTACATAACAACAGTAAATATTATATTAAATAAAAAATACTGGTGATTATTGGCAATTTTATCCTACGTTAAAATACCAAGCATAGGTAGTGCTAGCATTACCATGAATATACACTATGTTAGCTATATTGAAAAAAAACCAAGGGAACCCAAAGATAAGTTACTGAACAATTGCACTCGTGTAACCAAAATTAAGGAAAGAGTAACCCAGTTTGCTTTATATATTCAAACAGTAAAGAACCGTTAATCACCAAATATTTTTTCAAACCATGAACGCTTATCTACTTTCTCTTTCAGACAGTTTTTTTGTACTGTTATGCCTAATGAAATAGCGGGATAATTAATAGTGTTATCACATAGATTGGTAACTGCGTTACCCGTTTTCTTCTCAAATAATATTTGGGATATGCCTTGAGGGATTATGCGCTTTGAAGAGGTTACGCCTTGATTTTTCATAAAGTCAGCAAACAATACCAATGCTCCGCTACTTCCTGTTAATCCGGTTGTCGCGTTATCATCTTTACCCAACCAAGTGGTCACGAGATGCTTATTGTCATAACCAATAAACCAACTATCGCGCAAGTCGTTACTTGTACCTGTTTTACCCGCCACATCGGTATTTTTTAATCGCCAAGAAAGCGATCTTGCTGTACCTGTTTTAGTCACTTTTTTTAGTGCATAGTCTACTAAGTAAGCACCATTTAGCGACAAAATTTGAGCTGGCTCTTGTTCAAACTCCCACAAAGTAGTGCCTTGGTTGGAGATGATTTTATTAATAGCATGTACTATTAATGATTGACCTTGGTTAGCGAGTGGTAAATACATTTGATTCACCTGCCATGGTGACATATCAATAGCCCCCAACAACATTGAAGGTCTGGTGGTTATATCTTGGTTGTAGCCAAGTGAATGCATAGCATTAGCAACATTATCTAACCCTAGTTTCATTCCTAAATTAACCGTGGGAATGTTAAGCGAATACACTAAACCATCAATAAGGGGAACTTGACCTCGATATTTACCATCATAATTTTTAGGTTGCCACTTTTGTCCACGCTCACTACTTAAAGTGATTGGCTTATCATCAAGTACCGTTGCCAAATTATATTGCTCATAACGCTCTAACGCCGCTAAATAGATAACAGGCTTGATAAGTGAGCCAATGGGGCGATTAACATGTAAGGCTCGGTTAAACCCAGCATAACCGCTATGTTTATCACCCACTAGAGCACGTACTTCACTGGTATTGATATCAGTCACTATCATGGCCGCTTGTAAATCTTTTTGTTGAGACTGTTTTTCAAGTCTAGTTAACTGTCGAGCAACGGCTTGCTCCACTAACTGTTGGCTATAATGAGAAAAACCAGTAAAAACCCTAATACCCGATTTTTGTTCTCTTTCAGAGAGTACCTTATTCAACTCATGTTTTACTAATTGTAAATAGGAAGGATATTGCTTACTTTTAAAGCGTCGTTGTTTTCTAATACTTAACGGCGCGCTAACTGCTTGTTCAAATTCATGCACGGATAAAAAGTGTTGTTCAAACATTAAACGTAATATTAAATCACGGCGGTTTTTAGCTCGGTTAGGGTGTCGCCAGGGATCATAATAGCTAGGACCTTTAATTTGAGCGACTAACAAAGCGATTTGTGCACCATTGAGTTGCTCTAGCGTTTTACCAAAATAGAATTTTGCCGCCAAGCCAAAACCATAGATACCATTAGCATAATGTTGCCCAAGATAAACCTCATTAATATAAGCTTCCAGTAGCTGATCTTTGCTATATCTCGCTTCAATAATTAACGCCATAATGGCTTCTTTGATTTTACGAGTGAATGTTCTTTCGCGTGTTAAAAACATATTTTTTATTAATTGCTGAGTGAGCGTGCTACCGCCTTGTACTGTTCGACCTGCACGAATATTGCTATAAAAGGCACGCAAAATACTCATCGGTGAAACACCTTGGTGATGATAAAAATTGCGATCTTCAATTAATAACAGGGTGTCGAGTAATAATGTTGGCAATTTCTCAAGCGACATTAAGATGCGATCTTCTTTATTATCAGGTACTAACCTCGCTAATAAGGTAGGCTCAAGTTTAATATCCGAAACGGGTTGTTCCGCAGCCAAAAGCTGAGTCACTTTATTGTTATCAACCGTGATCGTTAATTTAACCGCCGCATTCATGCCACCGCTTTGTGGATCAGGAAATATAAATGCTCGGCGATAGATATCCAAGCGCTGAGATGATTGAGAAAACTGACCAGGAGATCCAACTTTGGTGACTTTTATATAATTATTTAACGCTAATGATGAGCTAAGCGTCTTAATATCGAGAACGTCGCCAAGAGAAAGTGTTTCAATTTGCCCATAAATTTGTGCAGGAATTTGCCAGCGTTGACCTTCAAACGTTTTTTGTACTTTTGCATCAAGATAAAGAGTAAAAAGAGCCAAAACAAAAACCAGTGCCAATAAAAGTTTAGCTGTGGTCATAAAAAACCATTTAAACCAAGTGTTTTTTCTCTTTTGCTTAGCAGGGCGAGGGGGTGTTTTTTGGGGTGACATCTAGGACATTGCCTTATTTTTTATCTGTATTTTTATCTGTTATGTAGCGTTTAGTTTTATTAGTTGCTTTTGCATTAGCAGGATCATCAGGCCAATAGTGCTTGGGGTAACGACTCTTCATATCCTTTTGTACGGCTTTATAACTTCCTAACCAAAACTCAGTTAAATTTTGTGTTACCTGAATAGGTCTTTGTGCAGGAGATAACAACTCTAGAACAAGCGGGATACCTTGTTCATTATGAATAATCCCAACACAGGGCGTTTTCTCTAAGCCATAAACCTCTTGCATAGGTAAAGAAACTTTAGGAAATTTTTGGTTTGAATAAGTGATCAAACAACGTCGCCCTGTAGGGCCAATATAATGACTCGGGGCTGCCTGCTGTAAAATTTGTTGTTGTGCGTAATCTAATTGAGAAAGCAGCATCGCTGACAGATCCAGTGTTCTTAATTTTGCTTTTGATTTTATCTCACCAACAAAGGGAGCAAACCAACTCGCTAAATTTTCCAATAATGACTTTGGTGAAATATCACAAATGCTATATTGTGGAAAATTATCTCTTAACCATTGCCATCTAGCTTTTAACGCTATATCTCTTGCTTGCCAGTTTAAGATGTTTAACCCCTTGCTTATGACAAGATCACACCACATATCACTCACCGCTTCAGGGGTAACTTTCTGCTCAGATGCTTTTTCAGTTAACACTAATGATGCTAATTTACGTTGCTGTCTAGCAATAATTTTACCGCAGTTTTCATCATACCTCACCAGCTCTTTATCTACTATTTGCGAATCAAAAGCGTGTTCAATCTGTGTTAGTTCTATACTGGCAGCTAAACGCACCTTTAAACAGTGATTAAGCTTAAGTAAATCTGCCACAACAATATAACTTTCATTTGCTAAGGCATCGTCGGCATTTAAGCTAACACCTTTACCGTTAGCGCAAACAAAATCACCAACTGTTTTTCTCGCTTTTGCTATTCTTTCTGGATACGCATAGGCAAGTAACAAACCTATTTTATGTAAAGGTAAAGTTGCGATTAACAATGAAGCACGTTTGCGCGAAACATTTAAACTTTTGAGTAATGTTTGCGCCTGTTTGATGATGTTTTTCATCGAAGGTGAAGGTTGTTGCCATCGGGCAATAATCAAATCAAGTCGATGGGAAATATTACAATCAAACCGAGACTTTTCAGCGCTAAAAATATCTTTCTCTTCTAATGTGGCAGCTAATAAACAGGCTAAAATCACTAATGTTTCATCCGATTGTTTAGCCATCAATAACATATGGGCAAAGCGCGGATGACAAGGCAAATTAGCTACCTGCTCACCATGTATTGTTAGTTTATTCTGTTTACTAACGAGGTTTAACTTTTGCAGCTCTTGCCATGCTTGCTGCTCTTTTGATGCAGCAGGTAACTCTAATAAGGGCAGCTCAGCTAAACTTGCCACTCCCCAGCGAGCAGCTTCTATTAACGTGGGTAACAAATCAGCTTGTTGAATATCATTGTCACTATGCTCAGGGCGACGTTCAAAGTCATCTTTAGAGAACACTCTAATACATTTCCCCGCCATTAACCGCCCTGCTCTACCCGCTCTTTGGGTCGCAGAGGCTTTAGCTATTTGCTGTTGAACCAACTTATTCATTAAGCTGGAACTATCATATTTAGCTACCTTTTCTAGCCCGCAATCGATCACCATATTAACACCTTCAATCGTTAAAGACGTTTCAGCAATATTGGTGGCTAATACTAATTTTCGTTTACCTGATTCACAAGGCATAATGGCGTACTGTTGTTCTTTTACACTAAGATTACCAAACAAAGGGCATAGCAATAAATCGTTCGGACAAAATTCGCTCAATACGTTAACAATATAATGAATATCAGCGACTCCCGGTAAAAAGACTAATATCGATCCCTGATGATTAAACATTTGATGCTGAATAATCGTCACAGCATGCTCACGCCAACGTTGAAGGTTAGTAGGGGCGTGATAATGCAATTCAACAGGAAAGCTTCGTCCTTCACTTGAAAGCACCTTAGCATCAGGGAGAGCTTTAACCAAATAATCAATATCTAAAGTCGCTGACATTAACAGTATTTTTAAATCATCACGTAAGCCTTGTTGTACGTCACGGGTTAATGCAAAAGCGAGATCTCCCTGCAGGGAGCGCTCATGAAATTCATCAAAAACCACTAAACCACAGTGGAGTAGCTCTGCATCTCGCTGAATAATTTGTGTTAAAATTCCTTCGGTAATCACTTCTAAGCGAGTATGTTTTGATACTTCAATTTCATTACGTAATCGATAGCCAATCGTATGGCCGACCCTTTCATTTAATTGTTTAGCCAAATAAGTAGCGATATTTTTCACTGCCAGTCTACGCGGCTGTAGCAAGTATATTTTTTGTGCCGAAAATTCAGGCAAACCCAATAACCACAGTGGTAAACAAGTTGACTTACCCGCTCCTGGCGGGGCTGATAAAATTACCGTATGATGCTCGCTTATCACTTGGCAAAAAGAAGATTGAATAGCCTCAATGGGCAATGGCGGTAAGACAGACATAAAAAAACGTAATGGAAGCTGTTGCCAACATGATACCAATTTTTATTAATGATTACCTAACAATGCAAAAAAATAGCAAAGTACGGTGTTTGGCACTAAAACGACTTTTAACCCACAAAAAAAATAAACGCTAAGCCTTTGAAATAGTTATAAAATATAAACTTGCAAAGATAATAAAATATGCTTACTTGGCAAGCTTTTAAAAACTTGCTATCAATAGAGCCCTTTTTTAGTTCGTTATATCAGGATATCAAGCATGCAATTTTCAGCGCACGGAAGTTATAGTATTGAACGGGAAAATAATATTTTACTAATTGATGCTCAAGGCCCCTTTAACGAGATAACAGCCAAAAAATACCACCAAGACATTGAAATATATACAAAACAAATGTCAAACATACCTTGGGGTTCCTTAATCTCCTTCAAAGGCAATGGTGTTTTCACCCCAGATGCTGAACAAAATTTAATTGATACAACACGCTTTAGAATACAAAACGGCATGGTTGCCATAGCCGCAGTAATTACCAATAGTCCCTATGCTGATATTCTTCAAATGCAATTACAGCGTATTTATCAAACTTGCTGTATTCAATTTAATTTTTTTAGTGATCAAGATAATGCCAAGCTGTGGTTAGACAGTTTTATCGAAACATACGCTAAAAATACCGCTAACATATAAGTTTAAAGCGTAAATTTTGCATCATTATTGTTACACTTATTCGAAAACCCCAAAAGTGTAACAATACCCTTATGAAATATACTCCAGCTTTACAGCAAGCTACGCTAGTTAAGCGTTATAAACGATTTCTTGCTGATGTCATACTCGAAGATGGCACTATGACCACGGTATATTGTTCAAATACAGGAAAAATGACAGGGTGTGCTAATCTAAACGATACGGTATGGCTCCTAACCAATGATAATCCAAAACGAAAATATAAACTTAGTTGGGAGTTAACCCAAACTAAAGCAGGTCATTTCATTTGCGTTAATACCGCCCGCGCTAATCAACTTGCAGAGCAAGCTATACAATCGGGCACTATTAAGGAATTGCAAGGGTATTCTAGCCTTAAGCGCGAGGTAAAATATGGTCACGAAAATAGTCGCATTGACTTCTTATTGACAGATGATGATAAACCTCATTGCTACGTAGAAGTTAAAAGTTGTACCTTACTCGACGATGGAAAAGGTTATTTTCCTGACACCACAACCACACGAGGCCAAAAACACTTACGCGAGTTAATTCACATGAAAAAACAAGGTTATCGTTCAGTGCTCCTGTTCACCGTATTACATACTGGTATAAATAATGTACAAGCGGCTTCACACATTGACTCAAAGTATGCGGAAATATTTGATTTGGCGATAAAAGAAGGTGTTGAAATTTTAAGCTATGGTGCAGAAATTTCTATTGACGGTTTGTGCCTTAAAAACAAACTACATCGTATAACTTAAACGAATAGCAAACCCTATGGCGTATTCATAACGTTCAATACGCTCAAATATTTCTACAAGTCACTCTTTATAGATAATTGGCTAGGTATGAATGAAGTTATTTAACAATTTTCACAGTAGTAGCTCAGTGTTGTATTAAGCTAGAACAGCTTCAATTTAAATACTTAAACAACAGATAATGATTGACTAACCCTAGTAAAACTTGCTAAAAAAGCTTGCCCTTAAAAAAAGACAATAGAAACATTTATAACAAGAAACTTAAAAGAGCCGACAAGCTATTGATTTTAAAAGACTTATTTTTTGTTTGAGTTTTTATTTTTCAAAAGGCTTGTTTTTTATTATGGGGAATACAATATAGACCTGAGGTTTTAGGTCTATTATGAATAATATTGGCACATATAACTTAGGTTAATATCCACTTTTAGTTAACCTCAGCATTTGTAGCATTAGGAGATTTAGCATGCCAACAGGTAAGAACAAAGCGTTAGGTGTAATGGCATTAGCAGGTGTAGAACCTTATCAGGAAAAATCTGGTGAAGAATACATGGGCGAACCACAGCAAGAGCATTTCAAAAAGATTTTAGATGCTTGGCGAGTGCAACTTCGTGAAGAAGTAGATCGTACCGTAACTCACATGCAAGACGAAGCAGCAAACTTTCCCGATCCTGTCGATAGAGCGGCACAAGAAGAAGAGTTTAGTCTTGAATTACGTACACGTGATCGTGAGCGCAAGCTGATCAAAAAAATTGAAAAAACGTTACAGCTTATTGAAGAAGATGAGTTTGGTTACTGTAAATCTTGTGGCATAGAAATTGGTATTCGCCGTTTAGAAGCAAGACCAACGGCTGATCTTTGTATTGAATGTAAAACTCTAGCAGAAATTAAAGAGCGTCAAATGGCTGGCTAAGCCATTGAAACCATCAGACCCTCAAAAAAAAACGCGACCAAATAAGCGATCCAGTATAGCCTCTCCTCATGGCTACCGAGGTCGCTTTGCTCCTTCACCTTCCGGATTACTTCATTTTGGATCTTTAGTTGCTGCACTGGCAAGCTTTCTTGATGCAAAAGCAACCATTGATGCGCAAGGAAATTCAGGGAAATGGCTCGTTCGTATCGAAGATATTGATCCGCCTCGTGAACAACTTGGTGCGAGCAGTGAAATTTTACATGCACTAGACGCTTTTGGCTTACACTGGGATGAAGAGGTTTTATACCAAAGCCAACAATCTCAAAGCTACCGTGAACTTTTAGCTGACCTACAACAGCAACACCTTAGTTATCATTGCCAGTGCACACGCGCTGCGGTTAAAACACTAGGTGGTATTTACCAAGGTCATTGTCGTGATTTAAATCAGCCAAAAGAAAATAACGCAATAAGATTAATTAATCAGCAAGGCATTTATCAGTTTACTGATATTTTTCAGGGGCAGGTATTATGCAATCAATCATTAGCTGAAGAAGACTTCATCATTCATCGAAAAGATGACTTGTTTGCCTATCAATTAGCCGTAGTTCACGATGATATTTTTCAAAATATTACCCATGTAATTCGCGGTTGTGACTTACTGGAGCCGACAGCGAGGCAATTAAGCTTATTTAATACGATAGGCTCACAAGCACCACAATATGGTCATGTACCTTTAGCGATCACGGAACATGGCTACAAACTCAGTAAACAAAATAAAGCCACGGCAATTAATAAGCATCATCCTCAACCCATGTTGCTTTTAGCATTAACTTTTCTTGGTCAAAAGCCACCAAAATCATTGATACAGGGGAGTGTTGATGAAATAATCACGTGGGGCATCAGACATTGGTCTCGACATAAAGTCCCCACTACACAACAAATAGCTATTACCTAGACTATTAATATGACTGAATTAACAAGCTTGTATTACATCACAATACTAATTATTACAGCGTAAAGCCAATGAACCTTACTTTTTCAGATTTCTCAGCTACCCAACGCTATCACTTAATGACACAAACCATTATTCCCAGGCCTATCGCTTGGGCACTAACTGACTCAGGTAATGATTGTTTCAATTTAGCACCTTTTTCTTACTTTACTCCTGTATCAAGCGAACCACCGATATTAATGCTCTCTGTTGGCAAAAAACCCAATGGCGATGATAAAGATACATTGGTTAATATTAACACCAACAAGAAAGTGGTCATCCACATTGCTTGTGAACACGATGCTCAGTTGGTTACCCACACGGCTGCAACACTAAAGCATGGTGAATCAGAGCTCAGTGCTAATGATTTAACAACCACTGAATTTTCAAACTTTTCTCTACCTAGATTAAGTCAGTGTGATATTGCCTATGGTTGTGAACTTTATGAAGTTAAGTCGCTAGGAGAGGTACCACAAAGTTTAATTTTTGTTGAAGTAAAACAGGTATATATTAATGATAATGTTGCGGATGTAGATGATAAACAAAGAATTAAAGTACATGCAGAGCGAGTTAAACCATTAGCTCGCCTTGGTGGTGGCGAGTATACGACAATTACTAAGCCTTTTACTATGGCACGACCAAAATAGCATATTATACTCACACAAAAACAGGGAAAGCTTAT
>Ga0187827_10004633_pt1 | contig 16786 bp, 15 predicted proteins | sample ETNtaG_39_FD_167969 | JGI IMG/M metagenome (GOLD analysis project Ga0187827, IMG submission 167969) | Marine microbial and viral communities from oxygen minimum zone, Eastern Pacific Ocean - ETNP2014_SV_150_PacBio MetaG (Illumina Assembly) | ecosystem: Environmental > Aquatic > Marine > Hypoxic...
GTTTCCTTCCCCCCCCCAATCAATATTATCTAATTTACGCGCGTCGAAAGAATTCTTCTTCAAGATCTATTATATCTTCTTCAGACTTCGCATTGGAGTACGCCTTTAATCGTTCTTCATTTAATGATAGAAAGACTGGCCCCCATTTAAATATTGTAAGGATATTTGCAGCTTCCTCACAAAATGACATAATATAAAGCGAAGCCGACAATGCCTCTAAAGAGCTCAGAGTTGAAACATGACCATAGTTTATTGGATTTGCTGCAACAAGAAGTGGAAGACGTCTTCTATAACCCTTAATTCTCCCTGCAAAAACCTCACTGGCTTTCTTCCATGAACAATCTATTATTACAAGACTTTGTCCAATATTTTTATCATTTTGTGTTAACACTGTTTGTGCAGATGGATCTAAAACTAACGAAAATTTATTAATATTCCTTAGGCGATAAATGGGTTTTGCCATCCCAAACCGACGGAGCTTAGCTGAGGTACATTTCTTTGGGTCATCTTGATGGGCTTCATATACATATATTTCCATATACAGTTCCTACTATTCTTAGTCCAAACATATTCTCTAGATGAATTATTAATACTTAATTAACTACTCCCAGTTAGTATATCTTTTCCAGAAGAGATTATGTTCTCTTGTTTATGATGTTTTTAGTTTTTTCAACTACCTCAAAAACATCTTTACAATAGATAACATTGATGTCTTTAACATGTTCTTGGGTCAGACATGCTCCACCAACTAATATTTGACCAGAAAATCCAAGATCTCTTGCTTCTTTAACAAATTCGTTAACGTAATTCCTATGTAATATTGTTGATGATATACCTATGATGTCTGCCTTCATTTCATTAACATGATACAGAAATTCTGAATTAGATACATTCTTACCCAAATCTAAAACATGGAAACCCTCAGTTCTTAGAAAAGTCGTAACTATATTTTTTCCAATATCATGATATTCACCACCTATAGAGCCTATTACAATAGTTCCTAGAGAACTTGGTTCTTCTTTTATGTTAAGATTTTGCTGTATTATTTTAAAAACTTCATTTGTTGCCTCAGTTGCTAGTAATTATTCAAAGTAAGTTATAGTTCCATTAATTTCCTGTTCGCCTATCTTTTGCATAGATTGAGTAATCAAAGTAATGATTGTTTGGATCTCATTTGCTTTGATAGATCTTGCAATATTTTTTGCTTTTTCTATATCTCCCTCTCCAATGGCTAAGCCTAGTTCTTGCAGAGTATCACTCATGTATATGTTCATCCCGATATTTTGCTGAACTGTTATCTTTGGCTTTGTTCCAATTAATATAAGATAATGAAGTATCATCTTAGGTAATTATAAAAACGTCTATCAATACGACCTTGTTATTAGCTCCGGTCGTCTAGTCCGGCCAAGGATCGCGGCCTCTCGAGTCGTGGACGCGGGTTCGAATCCCGCCCGGAGCACCTAAAATGTTAATCCATTTTTATTCCTCATTATTTTACTTTGACACCTTTATGGCTAGTACTTTTTATGTTGGCAATGTTGAAATCTTCTGAAAAAACCGTTTAAAAAATTTTATTTTGTTAATTCGTTTAAAATCAATGTCTTAAAATTTTGAGTCTGTTAATTTAGATGATTGTAAATATTTGGAGGTCTATTAAACAGGGTCATTTATTATCAGTTTGGCAGGTACAATAAAGTTCATGTGCTAAACGATTATTTAAAATGATAAATTAGTACATGTGTAACAAACAATATTATTGAAGCATCTGAAAAATAATTAATATCTTTATTAATGATTTGAACATGTCTGAAAAAACATTTGATTTATTTTTGGCTAGATGTAATGATAAAAGTGATAAACTTAGTCTAATAATGGCGTTAATAAATTACCCATCGGTTAAAATTGTATCAATATTATAATTGATATCTATTCATAATATTCGAAAAAATTATTGTTTAACAACTTCAGATGATCTTATCTAATTAATTCTAAAAATTCATTTTTTCTGTTTTTGGTTGGTCAGACCTTTAATTTTAAACATCGAAAAAGAGTCATCAAATCCCAATAATCACGAATCTCTGAGATATGTCCTTTATTAATTTGATAGATTCGTACAAAAGGAAAATGAATACGCAAACCAGTCGGAGGTTTTTCAGTGCCTGGAAAGGTAATAGGTCCAGTGTTCGTACCATTTAAGTAACCTTCTAATATAACTTGATCTTCACATGGAAAGAGATTACAAATTTCCATAGTAACGTCAGGGAAGATATTGAAGAGGTTCAAAGCTGCTTCTCAAAGTTCCTTCTTTCCAATAGCTTTCAAGCCCAGCGCGTAATCCTCAAGAACCGCATTTTCGGAATACAAAGAATTTACTTTATCCAAATCATGTGCATTCCAGGCATGCGTAAATTCTTTTGCAACATCTAAATTTTCATTTTCAGACATATTCAGTATTCATTTCATAGATCTATGTTATAAGATTTCCCAATTTTATACTACGTATTCTACCTATCTTATCATCAAATGAATAATTCCTGTAATCCAAAACAAAAGAATATGTTTTTATTATACTAAAAGTTGATAGTGCTTCGGCGTATGTGGCGAGTTATCTCTACACGTTACACCTAAAAAAAATTTAGTAAAGTGAATAATGGATGGACAAATGGAAAATTGCATTGGGTTCAATAATAGCTGCCCTTTATGTTGTTCTAGTGGTAGGGCTAAGTCCAATAAGTTATCTCCAAATCCAGTTTCGTGTTGCTAATGCTCTTCTCGGATTAGTTCCTCTGGCCGGTCTGCCAGCGGTCTTCGGAATTACGTTAGGTGTTTTGGTCGCAAACTTGACCAGCCCCCTTGGCCCTCTTGACATGTTGAGTTTAATCCCAACATTCTTAGGATGTTCAATAATATTTTACTTGAGGAAGATAAGCGTGTTAGCTGGGCTTACTTTCTACACAATAATCCTCTCCATTTGGATCTCATTTTTGCTACAATACGTATTGGGTCTCCCTTACTTACCTACCTTTCTCTATCTACTGATTGGCATCGGCGTGGTAACAATCGGCTTTGGATACATCATTTACAAGGCATTGCTCAAAATAGGGGGCGAAAAATTGTGGCGCCGATAGAGAAAGTTGTGATAGTTCTATCGGGAGGCGCAGACAGCAGCACTCTAGCTTACTGGGCAAAGTCGAAAGGATACGAAATTCACCCAATTAGTTTCAACTATGGCCAGATCGCTAGTAAGGAGACCAAAAACGCTAAAGTGATCGCTGGGAAGTTAGGCGTCAAAATCAAAGTGATCGATGTATCGTCTCTTAAGCAGATCTTTAAAGGATCGACGGTTCTTGTAGACAGAAGTATGATTATGCCAGCTCAATTCGAAAGTAAAGTGATTGTACCATTCAGAAACGCCATTTTCCTATCCATAGCTGTTGCATACGCGATAAGCATTGGATCGATAAAGTTAATGTACGGTGCTCACAAATCTGATGAACCATTCTACCCCGACTGCAGAAAAGAATTTGTTGATGCTTTTCAGAATGTGGCAAAAATTGGAACTGAGATGGATATGACAATTGAAAACCCCTTCTATAAGTTCTCTAAGGCGGAAATAATTCGAATAGGTACAAATCTTAGAGTACCCTACAAACTGACTTGGAGTTGCTATCTGGAAGGAGAATATCATTGTGGAGACTGTGAATCTTGTGTCAATAGGAAGAACGCGTTTAAGGAGGCGCGTATATCCGATCCAACAAGATATGAATCCTAGTCTGTAACACATAAATGTGATATTACTCTTGAATGTGAAAAAGGTAAATGTATCACCACTGCCCTAAAACTAATACCTGAAACTTAGCAGAACGCAGGCATTTCACTAGACTAGTGTTGATCTCATTATCTATCGAACTTTCGGTTAGAACGATGGTTTGGGGTAGTTTGAGACGACCTCTGGGTTCTAGGCCTTTAATGTTATTTTTAATAAAAAGTAGATATAAATCCGTTGCAACATTTTTTTCTAATAAGTTTATGAATAATGTCTACAGTCACTATGAAATATGTAAATTGCGTTAAAAAAAATATCTAAAGTGTTATAATATTTGCTTCAATTCTTTTTCCAATTTCTAATATAGCTAAAGTTCTATTTAATGCAGGGGATATCCCTGTTAGACTTCCAGGATTTATGCATAATACCCCGTTTATGGTTTCCTTTTTGGCTGTATGACTGTGGCCATAGATTAGTATATCTATCTTATCAAATCTTTCCATGATTCTTCTGGCTAGAAAAAATGGGGTTCCACCTTCAGCTGGATGCGCTATTCCAATTGAAAAATCATTTATCTTAATAATTTCTTTTGAGTTTAACTCTGATCTAATATCCTCGGGATCAATATTTCCATACACTCCTTTGAAATTTCCTAATTTTTTAAGTTCATCAAGAAGTTGTTTGCTTGAATAATCCCCGGCATGGATTATCATATCCATCTCAGATAATAATTTTACTGATCTTATTGGTATTTCCGATAAAGATTTTACATGTGTATCTGATATAACGCCTATCTTAACAGTCAATTCTAAAACTCTTCTGGCTAATAAGGTCTTAAATCTATCTTAAGACTTTCCTCAAATGATAAATGATTATTGGCAAGTATAGTTCAACGTAATATATTCTGATGATTATATTATTCAATAGAATATCTATATGTATGTTCTTCTATTAGCTTTATCCTACTTGGAAGTAACACAAAGATGTTCAACTTGTCATAGCTCTACGCCTGAATCAATGCTTTTTTGTAAAAAGTGTAGACGTCGTTTATTTCCAAAAACAAAATTTGATATCAGTCCAGCTACTTATGCGTACCCCCCAGATGTAGATAATTTAGAGATATTGAAAAATTCTGGACCTTTACCCCATTTAGTTAAGAACCTTTTTCTCCAAGAAACTGTTAATAAATTAGAATCTAAAACTCGAAAAAACGCGCATAGAGTCGACGATTACTCACCTCTAGCCAACATGATAAGGGAGTGCGCAGATATTCTAGGGTTAGATGTACTTCCTGAGGTTTACATTCAGTCCCTTGGGAATTTGAATGCTTTCACATTTGGAACCGATCAGAAACCTATCGTTGTCTTGGATTCAAATGTTGAACGCTTGCTCAATTTTCATGAGATACTAGCTCTTCTCACTCATGAGTTTGCTCATATAAGAAGTGGGCATATGCTTTATCATACACTAGCTGAATTTCTAGTTAAAGGAATATCATTCTCAAGTTCTATGTTTGGATTTGGGTTTATCACTATGCCTCTTCAAATGGCTCTTCTATCTTGGCGACGGGAATCCGAGGTAACCGCAGATAGAGCAAGCCTTGTGGTCGTGGGAAGTTTAGATACTTTAAAATCCTTGATGTCAAAATTAGTCTTCTCAGAAAAGCCTGAATATACTAACAAAGAGATTCGCAAAGAATTAAATCTTACCAATTCAATATCTGAACTATTCCGAACTCACCCCGTATACACCAGACGGCTACAACTCCTCTCAGATTTCTATAAAAGTCCTGATTATAAACGAGTAAAGCGCAAACTTAGCAAGCGAATGCGAATCTCCAAAGCTTTCGTTAAGAAATGCCGATTCTGTGGTTCAGAAAAACGTGCTAGTGACCTTTTTTGCAAAAAATGTGGTAAAAGTAATGCATAACTTAATTCTTATAACTGGCAAATCAATCATTAAATGTATTTATGAAATTTTTATAATCATTTCTTAATTATACTATCCGTAACTGATTTATATTTAATTTTAGTTGAGTGAACCTATTGTCTTTCAAGAAACCAAATATTCCCGCAAGTCTAAAATATTCAAAGGTTCCTCTAAATCGGATCTTAGAGGATTCAGCTCAAGAGTTTCCAAATCGGTATGCTGTCATCTTTGAAGATTTTTCTATAACTTATTCTGATTTGAATTCTTTAGCTAACCGTTTTGCTAACTCTCTGAAAGACTATCTTCACGTTAATAAAGGTGACCGAGTCGCGGTATTCCTTCCAAATCAGTCTCAATTTATTATTGCCTTTTATGGGATAATCAAGACTGGCGCCATAGCTGTTCTTTTAGATGCTATGAGCAAAGAACAAGAACTGTATCACTTCCTTAAAGATTCAGGTGCTGAGACAATAATTACCTCTGAGCATCTCTGCCCAATTGTAAATCAGGTGCAAAGAGATTTGAAATTAAAAACTGTGATAGTTTGTAAACCTAATGATAGCGTATCTGTTTTCACGTCAATTAATAAATCGGAAATGAATTATATATTGAAAAACGGGAATGTCTCTTTACTTGAACTCATCTTAGCTTCAGAGCCTCACCATCCAGAAGTAAATATTGACTCAAAAGACATTGCTACAATTATGTATACTGGTGGCACAACAGGTTCACCTAAAGGCGTTATGCACACCCATTACAACCATATAGTTACAGTAACCCAGCAATCTACTTGGTGGGGGCTAGGTAAAGGTTGTGAGACAGGCGGTCTTTTCATTCCAGTCACACATGTCGGTGGTTTATGTTGCTCATTGAATATGTTGATACATATAGCTGGCACCATCGTGCTGATGCAACGATTCGACCCCAGTCAATTCCTTAAATTAATCCAAGAGCATGGAATAGGATTCGTCTGCGCGGTCCCAACAGTTTACTTAGCCTTAGCTAGCCATCCTGATGTTGAAAAATATGATCTCTCAACTCTGAAAGTTTGTTTGTCTGGTGGTGCTCACCTACCTTTTGAAGTATGGTCTCTATTCAAGAGTAAGATTGGAGTGGGAATAACAAACGGATTCGGTATGACCGAATCAAGCTCTCAAATCACTTTATGCCCCCCAGGTTTTTTTAAAAAGGAATTAATCGGCCTTCCAATTCCAGACACACAAGTCAAGATCGTGGATCCAGAAAACGGTGATAAAATTTTAGGTGTGAGGGAAGAGGGCGAGATTGTAGCTAAAGGCCCCCAATTCATGAAGGGCTATTGGGAAAATCCTGAAGAAACTGATGCTACTGTTCGCGGAGGCTGGCTTTTCACAGGAGATCTCGGTTTATTCGATGAAAATGGTTTATTTTACCACATTGGTCGGAAGAAAGAGTTAATCAATACAGGTGGATTAAAAGTCTGGCCAAATGAGGTCGAAGGTGTTCTTTATGACAATCAAGCAGTTAAGGAGGCTATAGTTATCGGCGTAACCGACAAATATTGGGGTGAAAAAGTTAAAGCCTTTGTAGTTCTCGAACCAGAATACAATGTTAAGGTATCTGAAAACGATATAATTCAATATTGCAAAACTAAGTTATCACGTTTCAAGGCTCCAAAGGAAGTAGAATTTAGAGAAAAAATCCCAAAAACGCCTTTAGGAAAACCGCTTCGTAGAGTTCTAGTTGAAGAAGAAAAAGAAAAAGAACTTAACCTGAAATCGCAAAAACAACAATAATTAAGGGTGCCTAGCAATATTTAGTGGCTATTCATACATCTTTAAATAACCATTATTCTATATATTATGTGAAACACTATGACTGATCTTTTCATGATTCTCCTAAATTTTATTCATGACTTAGGCATCACCATTTGGTTAGGAGGCGCTATTTTTTTCGTCACAATTCTTCTCCCAGGATTAAATACTCTTCCAAAAGAAGCTATGCCTTATGTTGGGGCACTTAACAAATCAATAACAAAACGCTGGTTACCTATATTTTGGTCAGCTATAATGCTAATTATATTATCTGGGATTCTTCGAGCTTATTACTTTGGATATTTATCTCCGGATATAATGTTTGAAACTTCCACCGGAAACCATGTCCTCTCAAAGATGATATTATCTCTGATTATGATAATACTTGGACTCGCCCAGACAAATATCGGATTAAAGCTCTCTAAAGGAGCTACCCCCGAATATATAGCTAAAATCCAAAAACCGATGAAGATACTCGCATATTTAATCATAATTCTCGCTGTTATTACATTAGCTTTAGGTGCATCTCTATAAGAAAAAGTAATCATTATTGCATTTAATCAATTCTTCAAAGTCTAACTAAACTACTTGGTCTAAATATGCTATAAATCATATGAGCACTTATAATTCTTTGAGGCTTAATTAATATAACTAAAATTGCATAAATAATAATTTTCTACAATACATTTACATATTATCGCTGCATGATATAATCTATAATGGACAAGGCCCGAGGAAAAAGTTCTCTGATTAGGACTATTGAAACGATCTCTAAGACCAAAGTTGTAGGTCAAGCTCTCACAGAAGTTGAGAAGCTTTTTTCATATGTTGATCTGCAAGAAGAAGATATTATCAAGCTTTATGCTATATCCAAAAATAACTTGAATAAAGATACTTTCACCTCAACACCATTTGATAAACGAATATTGCTTCTTCCTCAATGTTTAAGGGATCATGAATGTAAAGCTTCTTTGGATGAATGGGGTTATCATTGTAAAGGGTGTGGAAAATGCTCTATTAATGGCATTCAAAATAAGGCGGAAGAACTTGGATACAAAGTATTTGTTTTGCCTGGTGGATCGATAGTAGAGAAAGTCTTCAAACGATTTAAACCTAAGGCGGTTTTAGGTGTATCTTGCATGAAAGAGCTTATCTTAGGGATCTTGGCGTCTGAGCGGAATAATATTGTTCCTTATGTTTTGCCTCTCCTGAAAGATGGTTGCACTGAAACAGAAGTTGACCTTGTTGAATTACGGAACACTATCTCTTTATCTTAAGTTATCATATTCGCTATAGTGATATTCCAGCAAATAATCTCTATTTTCAAGGACCTACAGTGGAAAGTATGCAAAATTTAATCGTTATTATATATGTGAGACGTTAATAGTCGAACCAAAATTCGTTAAACAACTAATATTCAAACATCCAATGAAATAAGTTAAGTAGTGGTATGAGTTTAATGTTCGCCAAGTTGAAGGCTATAGTTTATTACAAACATGGGGATGCAAAAAAACTAGTTTATGCAGAAAGGCCAAAACCAGTAATTGCGCCCAATGAAGTTCTTGTGAGGATTAAAGCTTGTGCCCTAAATCGCTTAGATATTTTGTCAAGAAAAGGCATCTTTAAGATTGAGGAATATATGCCCCACATATTAGGAAGCGATATTTCCGGCATTGTAAATGATGTAGGTAGTAATGTGAAGGATATTAAAATTGGTAGCAATGTTATGGTTTACCCTTACCTATATTGTGGGAAATGTTTCCAATGCAGCTCAGGGAATGAAAATCACTGTTCTTCAGTTAAAATCATTGGGTCTAAGATTGATGGTGGATACGCTGAATATGTTAAAATCCCTGAGAGAAACATAATCTCACTCTCTGGAAAATTCTCATTTGAACAATATGCTGCTATGCCTGTAGACCTAACAACAGTATGGAATTCGTTAATGACTCGAGGTAAACTTAAGATGAATGAATCAATACTAATATGGGCCGCTGGAAGTGGAGCTGGAACCATAGCTATACAATTAGCTAAACTGATAGGCGCAAAAGTTTTTACTACTGTCGGCTTAACAAATAAAATTAAGCGTGCTCAACAAATAGGCGCAGATCTTGTCTTAAATCATTATAAAGATAATATACCTTCAATTATACAAGAACATACAGACGGGAAAGGAGTAGACGTGGTTCTCGACTTTACGGGTGCAAGTACTTGGCAAAGAAGTATTGATTCACTCCGTGTGGGTGGACGGTTATTATGTTTTGGTGGCACCTCCGGCTATAACGTAGACTTCAATATTAGACAATTTTATACTAAACAATTGACGTTGATCGGTACTTATGGTGGAACAAAGTCCGACTTAATTCAAGCTTTATCCCTAGCAGAACAGGAAAAAATGTTGCCCGTTATCGATTCTATTCTTCCACTAAAAGACGCTTGGAAGGCTCACGAAAAGATGGAAAAAAGTAAGCATTTCGGAAAAATTGTGTTAACTCCTTAACCTGTCTCATCATTTAAATTATTTTTCTGAATCCACTTAAGACCATTAACGAATGCTTCAGCACCCTCATAAGTTGTTAAAACAGGAACTCCTAATTCTGCTGATTTTCTTCTAATTTGGTATTCATCTTCAAGCATGTCTACATATTTTTCAAGAACAGTTGTTGAAGGAATATTTATTATTAACTCTATTTTTCTCTCAACAAGGTAATCTAGAATATTCGGCTTACGTTCAGGTTCACCAATTTTATTTAATATGTTGACTTCAACTCCAAGTTGGTTTAAGAAATTAGCTGTGTGCTCTGTTGCATATACTTTAAACCCTAAATTAATAAAATCTGCAGCTAAAGAAAAGATTCTCTTTTTTAGCTCTGGTCCTCCAACAGAGATAAAAATATTTCCCCCTGGTTCTGGTATCTTATATCCCGCCGCAATTAATGCTTTCAATAATGCTTCATTGAAATCCTCGCCAAGACAAGCTACTTCGCCGGTTGATTGCATCTCGACCCCTAGATTAAGATCAGCTCCCTCAAGCTGCATAAATGAGAACTGCGGCACTTTTACACCAACTTTTGATAAATGTGTGTCACCGCGTGAATAGCTCCCTAACTTTTCTCCTAATATTGCTGATGCAGCAATCTTCATAAGGTTAACACCTGTAAGTTTAGATACAAAAGGCATGGACCTAGATGCTCTTAGGTTACATTCGATAACAAAAATCTCGTTGTTTTTTACGAGAAATTGGATATTAAATGGACCTTTAATCTGTAAAGCTCTAGCAATTTCATTAGTATATTTTGTTATTATATTTTGATTAGAAGTTGTAAGTCTTTGAGGAGGGATTGTCATCATCGAATCTCCTGAATGAATTCCGCCTCCTTCAATATGTTCTATTAGTGCGCCTATATAACACCCCTCTCCATCGCTGACTCCGTCAACTTCAACTTCTTGAGCATCTTGAATAAATGTGCTAATTACTAATGGATATTCTGGACTAACTTTTGCTGCGTTAGCTAAGAATTGTCCTAGCTGGCTCTGAGTCCAAATTATCCTCATAGCTGCCCCACTTAGAACATAAGATGGCCTTACCAAAATCGGGTACCCTACTTTTCTAGCAAAATCTAATGCATCTTCATTTGATGTGAAAACACTCCATCTAGGCTGCGGTATTCCCAGTTTATCTAGCAATGCGCTGAACTTTGATCTATCTTCAGCTTTGTCAATATTAGCGCTTTTAGTCCCGAATATTTTCAAGTTATATGATGCAAGTTTAGGTGTAAGATTATTTGGTGTTTGTCCTCCAACACATGTTACTATTCCGTCAGGTTTTTCCTTATCATAAATATCCAGGATTCTCTCTAAGGTTAGTTCTTCAAAGTAAAGCTTATCGCTCATATCGTAATCTGTTGACACTGTCTCAGGATTACAGTTTAGGGTTATTACTTCGTCAAAACCTTTCTCTTTTAAAGCCCAAACCATATTCATGGTTGACCAATCAAATTCTACTGAACTTCCTATTCTATATGTTCCTGCTCCTAAAACTATTACTTTCTTTTTTCCCTCAAAAGTGATATCGTCCTTCTCTCCGTCGTAGCTAAGATAAAGATAGTTTGTCTTTGCAGGCCACTCGGCTGCAAGCGTATCTATTTGTCTAACTACTGGTTGTATTCCAAGTTTTAATCGAACTTTTCTAAATTCATCTTCTGAAATCTTAATGCAATGTCCAATTTGTTTATCTGAAAAACCTGATTTTTTTGCTCTTCTAATAATCTCTTTATTTGTCTCCAGGCAAATTGTTTTACCTTTATGAATTAGTTCTCTTTCTATATCAACAATGTTTGATATTTTTGAAATGAACCACATGTCAATATTACTTATTTGACTAACTTTTTCTTTAGACATTCCTGACTTTAGTGCATCTACTATTCGAAACAGTATCTCATCAGTTGGTCTACTAAGGTTATCTTCAAGTATATCCTGTGAACTGATTCTTTCTATTCTTGAATCCGCAATTATCCCGCTTCTTCCAATATCTATCATTCTAATAGATTTTTGTAAAGCATCTTCAAAGTTTCTTCCAATCGCCATTACTTCTCCGATTGATTTCATTTGCGTACCAAGATTCTTAGTTACTCTCCCAAATTTTCCAAGGTCCCATCTCGGCATCTTTACCACTACATAATCCAGTGCAGGCTCAAAACATGCAGTGGTGACACCTGTTACTTTGTTAAGAAGTTCAGGTAAAGTATAACCCAGAGCTAGTTTAGCCGCAATATATGCAAGAGGATAGCCTGTTGCTTTAGATGCAAGAGCTGACGACCTTGAGAGCCTCGCATTTATCTCTATTGTGTAATAAGTCTCAGATTTTGGATCTAATGCAAATTGAACGTTGCATTCACCTACTATTCCGCAAATTTCGGCCGCTTTAAGAGATATACTCCTTAACATGTGATATTCTTTGTTATTTATTGTCTGGGAAGGTGCAACAACTATGTTATCTCCAGTATGCACCTTCATCCCCAAGACATTTTCCATGTTACATACTGTCTCTCCATTACCTAATCGGTCTCTCATTACCTCATACTCTATTTGTTTCCATGATCCAACATATTCTTCTACTAATACTTGGTGAGTAATGCTGTTTGCAAACCCCCTAATAGTTATCTCATCTAACTCATATTCGTTAAAGGCGACGCCGCCCCCTTTTCCACCTAACGTATATGCAACTCTAAGCATCACTGGATAACCAATGCTCTTCGCTTTCTTTCTTGCTTCATCAAGTGTATATACTGCCGAACTTCTAGGAACAGATATCCCCACATTAGTCATAGCTATTCGAAATAGATCTCTGTCTTCAGTTTGTTCTATCCCTTTTATGGCTGTTCCTAAAACTTTAACTCCAAATTTATCTAATATGCCCTTTTTTCCGAGGCCTACTCCACAGTTTAGAGCTGTTTGTCCTCCAAATGCAAGCATAATCCCGTCCGGTCTTTCATCCTCAATTATTTTGGAGACAAATTCAACATTTACTGGTACAAAATGCACTCTCTCAGCTAAACGGCTATCTGTCTGAATCGTGGCTATATTTGGATTAACTAAGATTGTCTTAATCCCTTCTTCCTGTAAAGCTTTAAGGCATTGACTTCCGGAGTAATCGAAATGGCGGCTTCCTAGCTTTCGCCTGCTTCTCCGATTTTTATTGCCCCACTACCTAAGACTAAAACCTTCTTAATTGATTCATTCAGCGGCATTTATGCACCTCCAACCTTAAAACTCCGAAGCTAAATTCTGCGCTATCCAAATCTAATTCTCAATACCCATTTTTTTGCAAAACTTATCGAAGATGAATGTTGTATCGTTCGGACCCGGTGATGCTTCTGGGTGAAATTGTACTGCAAAACATGGTTTTGATTGGTGATATACTCCCTCAACTGTTTTGTCATCTGCGTTGATGAACCAAACATTTAACCCTGTATTCTTTAACAATTTTGCATCAACTGCGTATCCATGGTTTTGGCTAGTAACATAACTCTTTCCTGTATCTAATTCAACACAAGGTTTATTCTGACCTCTATGTCCATATCTTAACTTGAATGTACTTCCGCCCAGAGCTAAAGCTAATATTTGAACTCCTAAGCATATCCCTAAAATTGGTGTTTTCTCAAGAACAAGTTCTTTAACAGCTGCCACTGTCTCACTACAAATCTTTGGATTCCCTGGACCATTGCTAACTAGTACACCTCGAGGATTATGAGATAATATTTCAGAAGAAGATGTATTATAAGGCACTCTTATCACTTGTAAACCTCTCTTAAGAAGTTCCCTAATAATCCCATTCTTAACCCCACAGTCAATTAAAACAACTTTATTCTCACTTTCTCCATAAACCTTAGTATCTTTAACACTAACTAAATCAATAAATTTCTGTTCATCATAGTTTTTCTCTAATGTCAAATCATCTACTAATTTATCAACATCAATGCTTTCTTTAGAAACTTCTAACGCACCCATCATTACACCATGTTCTCTAATCTTTATCGTCAAACTTCTTGTATCAACGTCAAATATTCCTGGGATACCTTCATCATAAAGCCATTTATCCACTGTCTTAACAGATCTCCAGTGACTCGGCTTATTACATAACTCGCTGACAATCATCCCTGAAGATTGTATATTATTGGACTCAAAATAATTCGGGAGCCCGAAACCATCTTGATCTTTATAAGATGGGACTCCGTAGTTTCCTATTAAAGGATAAGTGAATGTCAGTATCTGCCCACGATACGAGGGGTCTGTCATGGCTTCAGTATACCCAACCATTCCTGTGTTGAATACCACTTCACCTATTATCCGCCTAGGATATCCAAAGCCTTTTCCGTAGATGATGGATCCATCATTAAGCACTAAAACAGCTTTATATTCATCTTTTATGAGTTTGTTCAACTCCCTAGCTAGAACCCTCTCCGACTTTCAATTAACATTATATAAGCCTGATGGACCAAACTATCACAAATTCTTTGAGATTTGTATTATTTTCTTGACACCAATTAAGGTCTAGCCACTTTTTAGCTTGCCACTTTGTTAAGCAGTTAATCTAAATGAAACTCTATCTTGTCAATAGCTGCCTACTGCCTGTTTCTTTGATTATTATCCCCAAGATCATTGCTACTTCGGTTGCCACTACAATTATGAGAAAAGATGTCTCAAATTCATTTAGAAGATCACTTAGATAGCCCACTAGCCAAGGGCCAAGAAGGCCTCCAATATATCCAATTGATAAAACAAACCCCATCGCACTCCCAGCTCTTTCTATGCCTACACGTTCAATAGGAACAATAAACATAAGGGTGAATACACTACATACAAGAATACCGAAGATAGCTGATATTAGCCAAATGTTTGATTCGTGAGAGAAAGGAAGTAAATAAGCTATTGGACCAAGTATCAAAAGAGGTAGCCAAATGAATGGTTTACGTAAACCGATCTTGTCAGATATAACCGGGAAGAATATTAGTGCAGGAGTTCCTGCTAAAGTGTAGAGTGCAACTACTAGTCCGGCAGCAACCGGATCAAATCCTCGACTTATCAAAATAAATGGAAGCCAACTTGAAATAGAGTACCATAAGATGTTAGTTGTTGTTGTTATGTAACCTAAAAACCATAGATCTCTAATCTTTAAAATATTTAAAACGCTAAACTTAAGTCCAATCTTCTGTCGTTTATGAGTTAGCTTAACACTGTCTCTAGATATTATCCACCATAGTATAGCTGTTAATAAAGCGAATAATCCATAAACTAGAAAGACATTCCCCCAGTTATCAAAAACGGGTAAGAGTAAGCTTGGAGTAATCGCGAATACAATTGCTGGACTCAAAGCAAAACTGGTGACGTAAACTCCTGTAGCTAATCCAATCTTCCCAGGGGGAAACCATGTTGCGATCATCTTGGGAAGATTTGGGATTGTTAGAGCAACACCTGAACCAGCAACTATTGTGAAAATAAATAGGGTCGGCGTTGTTGAAGCAAAACCTCTCAATATGCCTCCTACCGCCATTAAGATGGCGCCTGTACCAACTATTTTACGGACCGACCATCTATCAGCTATTATCCCACTAGGGATAGATAAGACAATATACATTAAAGGTGAAAGAGCTATTAGGAGACCAGCATCCGCATGTGATAAATTTAGCGTAGATATCAGGAGTCCGGTCATAGGCATAGGCGCAGCTACAATAAAATTTGCTGCCATGGATAGAAGCCATATTGTTGCTAGTAAATACCAATTATAATTATTCGACAATATATTTACTTTAAATAACAAATAGTTCTCCTTAAAAGAGTTATTCTATCGATTATTTACGCCGATTTTTTTCGTTTATAAATCTAAATTTGATAATAGCAAAGTTTTTTTTATCTATTTTATTATTGGTTGATCATGCGCAACTTAATGCCTGAGATATATAGGCAACGCTTAATTATTGAAGGGATATTCGATGTTGTTGTATCAAAGGAAAAAATAGTGGAACTTTTAGGGAAACTTACGAATATATTAGAAATGCGTCCTATTATTTCACCTATAACTTTCTCGCCAAAACACATCCATCATGGTTTCGCTGGGTTCTTAGCTTGGGAAGAGTCTGGTGTGAGTGTTTACACTTGGATACCTGAAAGATTTGTTACTGTGGATATTTATTCATGTAAGGCTTTTAAAATAAAGAAAGCTGTTGATTTTGTAAAGAATTTCTTTAATTGCGATAGAATTGTGTACAAAGAAATAAAATAATCGTAATCTTGTCGATTACAATTTACACTTCTTGATGTTGTTAATAATTTAATGATCTAAACATGTTGATTTTCCATTATTATCCATCAGAAAATTAATGTTTAAAACATTCTAGAAACTTATTTATGGATACTCATGTAGGTAAAGTCACGATGCCGGGGTAGCTCAGCCTGGCCAGAGCGCCAGGCTCTCCAAAATCAGGGCGAAACTCATAATCTGGAGGTCGCGGGTTCGAAACCCGCCCTCGGCACCAAATTAATGGTTACTCCAACTTTAATGGTTTATTTGAATTATCTGTTTAAAAGAATATTAGACGCGACCTATTTGGAATGAATATTGAAGCTTCAAGAGTTTGAATCGCTTAACCTTTTTAATTCAGTTAGAATTCCCGTTCCTAGACATTTTTTAGTGACCAATTCAGAAGATGCTGTTAATGCTTTCGGAAAATTATCGGGTCCTGTGATTCTTAAAGCTCAAATCTTAGTTGCTGGGCGAGGAAAAGCAGGGGGTATTATG
>Ga0187827_10004637_pt1 | contig 16774 bp, 12 predicted proteins | sample ETNtaG_39_FD_167969 | JGI IMG/M metagenome (GOLD analysis project Ga0187827, IMG submission 167969) | Marine microbial and viral communities from oxygen minimum zone, Eastern Pacific Ocean - ETNP2014_SV_150_PacBio MetaG (Illumina Assembly) | ecosystem: Environmental > Aquatic > Marine > Hypoxic...
CAGGGATGAGCTGGAACGGGCCAGATCCACGGTGCTTACCGATCTGGACTTCATCACCAACGGGGACATCCTGGAACGCCTCATTGCCTGGGGACGCAGCGGCGGTGAGGATTCAGCGACCCTCGCCGACCGGTACTACGAGGTGGAACAGATATCGCCAGACGAGATCAAGACAGCCGCGGAAATGCTTCTATCCGAGAACCGGCGGATAGAGGTCTTCAGGGTCCCGGAAGGAACGATGCCGTGAGCCTCACAAGCCGACAGGACACACCAGAGAGCCTGGGCATCGAACTGCTGCGGGACATCCGCACTGTTTGGCCCATCGGGGAGCCGACCGTGGCAGCAGCCGAACTGGTGAAACTGCTCCGTGCGGTTGAGGAAATGCGCTGGGCCGAGCACCGAGGTAACGGATTGACCGCCAGGAGCCTCCTGCAGTTCCTTAGGCAGTTCGGCATCCACAGCCACAATAAGGAAGGCGCGAATGTCTATGCACACGCCGATCTGGCCGATGATGCGTTGAATGGGAGCAATCTACGGATTGTGTACCAGTCGATAAGTTGGCAGCCGAGAAGCCGTTCAAAGTTGGATCACGCAACGTTACGCAAACAATTCCGCCGTCTATAGACATGTATAGTTGTGCCCTATGCGAAGACAGCACATTGAAGAAGATGACTCAAACGAAGTATTGATCAATTCATTGGACGATATAGCAATTGACGGTTCTAGCACCTTTGTGGTCAATCATGTATCTCGGTACCTCCTGACCAACGGAGAAGACGCCGAATGGGATGGTCCCCAACCGGTACTCATCCTCTACACCAAAGGTCGTAAGTCTGGTGAATTCCGCCGAAATCCAGTTCTGTATTTTGACTATTTTGATCGTAGATACATCATCGCTTCAAACGGGGGGCTGAATTGTCATCCGGATTGGTACTTCAATCTAAGGACAGAATCTCAAGTCTTCGTTCGAGTAATGTCAGAGATCTATGAGGCAAGCGCCAGAGAACTCCAGAGCGTCCACCGTGACAGGATTTGGAATGCACTAGTATCTATCTATCCCATATTCTTACAGTTGCAAGAAAATCTTGAGCGACGATTTCCAATAATAGAAATAATACAAACATAATTTGGTCCGTATATTGGAAGTGCCATTATCTGATATCAATAGTTCACTTCATGTGTTTTCCAAACTTACGGATAGAGAAGGTGTTTCCCCATCCCAGGTATCTTCGGTTACTCCTTCGTTTCTAAGTCGGAACTTCTCAATTCTCTCGGTTTGGGTTTTGGGCATTTGCTCAACGATTCGAATATATCTTGGTACTTGAAAGTAGGCCATATTCTCAGTGCAGAAACTTTGTAACTCTTTCTCTGTCCAGTGAGAATCACTTTCCCGCACGACGGCCACCAGAATCTCGTCTTCACCCACTTCCGAAGGCACAGCTACAGCAGCGCATTCCAATACTCCAGGAAATTTTTGCACCACTGATTCCACTTGCCAAGATGAGATCATTTCACCCCTACGCCTGAATGCATCTTTTTGTCGATCCAAATAGAAGAAATATCCTTCTTCGTCTAAGTACCCCAAATCGCCCGTATGGAACCATCCATTCCTGATCGCTTCCTGGGTAGCATCAGAATCTTGGTAGTATTCAAGCATCATTGTCCAAGGAATCTTCGGCCGCGTGACTACCTCTCCTCTATTTCCAGGTTGTACATTTTGGCCAGACTCGTCAAATATCGCCACCTCAGCACTGTCACTCTCCTTACCCCCTGAACCACGAAGCGATTCAATCGCCGGTGTATCAGATATTGGGAAGAGTGTGGGCAACGCATTCTCTGTCATGCCATATGCATAAACTATTCGGAGGTCAAATCGTTCTTCCCACTCATTCCAAATCTCTAGTGGTACGGGCACGCCGAATGCCAACCGAGCTTTGTGAGCATTGTCAATTGTTGTAGGTTCTTGGTTCCACAGCATCAACGGCATTCCTCCAATAAAATTGAATGCTGTTACATTATTGTCAATGAGCTTATTCCAAAATCCCGACGCTGTGAACTTGTCATCCAGAACAATTGTCGCACTAGCTGCCATCGCTGCAAGAACAGAATAGTTCTGGGCATTAATGTGAAATAGTGGTAAACAGGTATACAGAATATCATCAGATCGGTATTCGCAGTTTAGGACCATCTGTTCTGCCGCAACTAGGTATTGCCCCTGCGGAAGTACACAACCTTTCGGACGTCCTGTTGTTCCAGAGGTGTACAAGATTGATGCTGGATCGCCAGGCGCAAGCACACATTCTGGTGGCGGGTGCGTACTATTGTTCGCTAATTCAGTTGAAAGGTCTCTAGTTTGAGTTCCCATCCCTTGCTGACCTTCTCCAGTTTGCCTCACTACAATCTGTTGCACTTTAGGTACCGATTTTTCTATATTGAAGAACCTGTCACTATATTCTTCATCAATAATCAGTAGGCTACTATCAGAATGGTCTAATTGGTATGCTAGACCTTCACCCACATACGCTGTATTGACTGGACATACAATGGCACCAATTTTTGCCGCACCAAACCACACTGTAACCCATTCCACACAATTCTTCATCATAATGGCGACTTTGTCGTCTCGTTTCACCCCGAGGCCAATCAACATATTTCCTGCCTGATTAGCCAATAAATCAAACTCACCGTAGGACAGACTTCGTCCATGAAATATAAGAAATATCTTATCGGGTTCTGTGGTTGCACGGTTTTCTGCCAATCCTCGAATACTTCCATGCTCCCACATTTGTTTCGACAGCCATTCTGTCTTCATCGAAACCAGACCTCCTGATACTATCTAGCAATATCCATCAAAAACTTGCGAACCGTAGACACGTCGCGATGCACGGATGTTAGATCGGTATCCGGATCAAGGTCCCACGGAGTTGTTAAGAATCCCGGCAATCTTTTCAATAATTTTCTCATATCTTCTAATTCGCAGTGCTCAGCACCGAATCCATTTACTATATGACCGAATTGCGACCTGTCATTTACACTGCTGTGTCGAATATTTTCTGTGTTTCCAATCCAATATTCAATAGTATTTGTTTCGGCCACCAAAGCTTCAGAGTATTCGTATCCGGGTGAAAGGAGGACAGTTGCTACTGAATAATATGCTGCAATTTTTCCAATCTGGCGATAGATTCCTCTCATTAACCAATATTCAATAACGCTATTATTGATCGCCTTTTCCTCCATTATTACCAACAGATCAACGCCTGTTTCGCACACCATCCGAGCAGCCTCACTAACGCACTCCCCAGTCAGGAATACTTCCGAATCTGACATAGGCTCGTCTGTTGGAAGTAGGGCAGAAAGCATTCCTGGACCATTGATCGCGCACGCCAATAGCGAGTTTGGGATTGACGCTCGCGTCCGCTCGATAGCATCGCGGAGAACTTGGACGCGTTCGCATTCAAGCAATACATCGGGGTTTGGAGTAAACCCACTGGAATCAGTGATGACTGGAAAACCATTTCCCCATGCCACTTCGCAGCCGACAGCTTCAGCCCAAACAGTTGGATCCAAGTTCACTGATATCACTTTTGGGTTGAACAACTCAGCGCATTCAAGCACTGCCGTACTCATCACATTAGGATCATATGCCATTTCACGTAACTCAACCTGATGAACACGTGAGGATATCGAATAGATCCAGGGAATAAATTCACCTTGAATCTGGGTAGCCAATTCTCCTATTTTATTATGCGTCACACCGTTTCCATCGATGGGCTAACTGATCTCTCCTGGCCAATCACCAAAGTACTCGAGCGCGTGTTGTGGAGGACTACTGTTCGCCCACGTCTTCATAAACTCTTCAAAGGGTTTACCCAAACTCTTTCTCTGTTCACGCGCCGCTTCGCGCTTCTTCTGAGTCTCTTGCATATCGATCCGGAAACTCTTTGAATCAAACACCACCTGATAGATTTCCCGAACTGCCCGTTCGGAGGTATAACCCGCACGGAGATCGCTGATCACAGCTTCTGGATCTCGTTCCAGAGCGTCTCCATAACCACCCCCCCCAGCTCCAATCATCATCCAGACGGCACCATCAGTGAACATTTGAGTGGGGTAAGTGGCGTAGTCAAATGTGTAGTCACCGGTTAGAAGTTGGTCTTCAATCAAGTTTGCTGTCGACTCAGGTGCCTGCCATTCACCATTTTCCATTAGTTCTTTAGCATTTGAGCCCGTGATGTAGGCCCCAGGAGTGGTATTTCCGGCATAGCCACCAAAGATTCCGGGACCAACTGGAAATTTTGTACCAAAGCCCATAGTCCCGTGCATCAGAACATCTGGGACCTTGTGGGCGAGGTACGCCGTATCTTGGCCTGAGCCCCCACGAAATTTCCCAAATCCATGGGCATCCCTTGCAATGCGGCTATACAACTTGATATATGGACCACGGATTTCGACCTCTTCAGAATCATTTGTGTCCATATAGTTTCCCCAAATACCAGTGAAGACATCTACCCCATCTGCATCAGGACGTGCTCCCCCTCCCGATCCGTTGACGGGATCAACATAGAGATCTGCCGCCATGAGTCCATGTTGGTTTACCCCCACACCAAACCCCCCAACAGCATTCGCACTCTGTGGGGCAGAAAGCTTGTCTCGATGGTCACTGTCGAAGGCCATTTTTGTTAAGCAAATGTGGGCCGCTACTTGCAACAGGAACGTAGGCCATAGTGAGCAGGAAACCGCTGCGTCGGCCGACGCACTAAGAATAGTACCGTCAGGAACGTCAAGATCGATCTGGTCCAACAATCCAATGCTGGGAGGGACATCACTTAGGAGATAACTGAAGAACGGATTGGCCAATGCAGCCAACGGCATAGTCTCATAAGCATTAAACGCGAAGGGGTTCTGTGGGGAAGTACCTTCCAGAGAGACACTAATTCGGTCATCACGCTTTGTAACAGCGCAATGGACCCTCTGCAAGCCCATATCCCCGCCAACACCATCAATAAATACCGTTGATCTATAGGTGCCGTCATTGAATTCACGTAAGCGGCGTTGAGTCTGGATCCGGCCGTCATCTACGCACCGGCGGAGTGCGCCAATAAACTCCTCCCGACCAATATCCTCAATCAAGCTATTCAAACGCTCTCTCATGCGGGTGCAAGCTGCCACCCGAGCTTTGATATCAAGTACCTGTTCATCAGGAACACGAGTCATATTTCCGAATGATTGCACTAGGTCTTCTCGAAGTTCCAAGTTTGACCCAATCTTCTGCGGAATGAGCCGCAACCCATCACTAAAGGAATTGGGAGCCCGCGCTGAGAGACCTGGTTCCAATGCACCCACTTCAGATTGATGCGCCACTGCTGAAACCCATCCAACCAAGAGACCATTACTTTGCACAGGCATGAATACGATTTGATCAGGCGTGTGCGTTGCTCCATAAATGGGATCGGTAGAAAAGAAGATGTCTCCATCATCTATTCCAACTGTCGGTTCATCAATCCATCTTTTTAAGGTATATTTGATAGGAAGTTGTCCAGTGAGAGCGTGAAAATATACTCCCGCGGCTGCGGCAGCCATGTCACCCCTGGATGTATAGATACCGGTACCACTATCCTCTGACCTTAAAGGTGTCGAAACTCCAAGCTTCGCCATCACCTCTTTTCCTTCTGTGGAAATAGTGGCAAGTTTGTGACGAAAGATTTCAAAGTCGGCATCTGACATTACGTCAGAGAATTCTTCCTCCACTTTCGTCAACACCTCTGGCCGCATTTGGTCAAGAGGACGGGAATTCTGTCTATTATCAGTTTCCTGTTCGATTTCCTGTAGTTCGATAGTCACGCAGGACATCCTTTCTCTTAAAATGAGGTACTAGTTCTCCGAAAGCCGTAAAACAGCTGTTTCGTATTCATCGATCTGACACTCCCAGCCAGGTGGAATAACCAACGTAGTAGCATCGCTTTCCGCCAGCCCTGGGCCTACCACAACATTTCCTGAGTTCAATTGGCCTAGGTCATAAACGGGCGTTGGAGCGAAACTATCATCCCACCACGCCTCGCGGGTACCAAGCAAGGACCCGCTCGGATCACTCTTGCCCATCTTCATCTTTGGAAGTTTGGCTCGTTGAGATGGGATAGAAGCACGTAAGCGGAATAGATTGATTTCAACTCCTCCAGCCGGATAGGCCGACCCCGGGCCCCAGAGTTCTATGTACTGTTCAGTAAACGAATCTGCCAACCGCTGAATATCTTCTTCACTGTCAACATGAAGAATTGTTGTTTGGACTACAGTATTTTGAATTTGAGAACCATAACGCATTTCCAATTCTAAAATATATTCAGCCTTCTTTGGGTCAAAGCCATCTTCTTCAAGTCCGCGATGCGCCTGTTGGAATAGACCATCAACCGCGCTGTTATACGCTGACGAATCCAAAATAAAATCATTCACACCACTAGAAAGGACCGGCATCAACTCATCTGTTTGATAGACATGTGCAATATCGGAAACGGCTGACCCAAAGGCACAGAACACGGGAGAAAACCGGAACACATATATTGGACCACCAGCACCAAGATAGCTTGAATATCCAACAGCGTGTGTAGCGCCGGCACCACCAAAAGCAAATACTGCAAAATCTTCAGGTTTAAGACCACGAAGAGCTACGTTCTTAAATAGATCATTTCCCGCCCGCCCATCAACAATCTGTTTGATGGCTCGAGCCGCCTCAGGAACCTCGAGGCCCAGAGGTTCAGCAACATTAGTCGCAATGACCATCCGCGCTCTCTCTATATCCAACTCAAGTTGGCCTCCACAAAACCGTTCCGGATCCAGATAGCCAAGGACTAAATCAGCATCGGTTACAGTAGGTTCACGACCCCCAAGGTTGTAACAGGCTGGGCCGGGCATAGCCCCAGCACTCCTCGGGCCCACTTCCAACCTCTCAGTTAGTGGATTGATCCAAGCTATCGACCCCCCACCAGCACCAATGGTACTAACTTCCAACATTGGAAGGCTAACGAAGAAGTTCTCAATGACCGGATGAAATGCGTAGTACCGAGGGTTTCCATCGACAACGAGACTCGCGTCAAAACTGGTTCCACCCATATCAGTAAGCACAGCATTTGAAATCTCATAATGTTCACAAAGGCGTGCTCCACCCAATAGGCCAGCTACTGGGCCTGAAGCGTAGGTATTCAAGGCTGGTGTCTTCACCACTTTACTTACTGCACCAGTATTATTAACTAAGAGTACCGGTTTTGTATAATTTCTATTTCTTAATTCATCGCCAAGTGAACGAAGTTCGTGTGACAGGTCATTATGAATATACGAGCTTAGAATAGTTGCCATTGTTCGAGGATATTCGCCACTAGTTGAGGATATTTCACTTGAGAGGAGTACTGGCATCGCACCGAGATATTTTTCTGGGTAAAGTTCATCGATGATCTCTCGAACTTCATTTTCGTGAACAGGATTCTGGAATGACCAAAGCAACGACACAACAAACCCCATAGCACCCTGGTCAACAAGTTGGTGAACCTTTTTGATTACATCGTCGCGGTCAATCTTCTGAAGCACAGATCCAGACCAGTCCAGGCGTTCCTTTACACCGACAATCATGTCTCTCGGAATCAATGGTTTTGGCTTAAACGCCGCTGCCTTATTCCGAACTTCGTCAAGCTGTCGACCGTCAACCCATGAACGAGCTCGTCCAATAATCGTAGTATCTTCAAAACCTGCAGTAGCAATCATCCCCAGTTTTGGTCCACTTCGTTCTATAAGTGTATTCATGGAGATTGTCGTGCTATAGCGAACTGATTCACAACGCGCCAGTAATTGCCCAAGTTCCAGATCTAGAGTTTTGGCAGCAGTTTCTATGGCGCGTATTGCTCCAACTGACACGTCGTACCTAGTTGTAGATGACTTGGCTATGGTGTGTCCGCCTTCATATGTAACAAAACAGTCAGTAAACGTTCCACCGATATCAAGATCAACTGCAATATCATTAATATTACTTTGTTTTGTCGCCATTATTGCTCTCACTCTCTTATCAAACTTGACTAGTGGGGATTTCTAGTAGGTATTCTTTTATATGACCTTGTGCTTGATCTTTAATTGTTCAATATCTGGTTCAATATCATGAGTAAGTGGGTGCCCAGGCGGTAGATACTCCAATTCGATGAGAACACCACAGCCAGGGCAATAGTACTCAACGATTCGACACCAATCTGGATCAGGTGCAAAGGTGAATTGGCCATCAATCACTGGGTCGTGAATTTCTTGCGGATCGCGATCTTGTATGAGGCAGCCTTCTTTATAGTTATCGTGAGCAGACCCAAGATCCCGACTGCACCTATTACACAGCCATCTCTCCCCTTTGAGATCAATATCGAGACATTCAGCAATTTGACATCTTGCAGATGTGTCCTCAGTCATTTCCGTCCTCTCTCTTCGTTGCGCTCGTACGTTTCATGACAACGTTGCGCGTGCTATCAACCCAAGCTTCGCGGACATCACTAACAAAAATAGTAGTGAATTCACAATCGATCATTGCAGGTCCAATAATCAATTCTCCAGGTTCCAATGTTGAGAATTCAAATACACGGGTATCGGTAAAGCCTGTACCATTCCAGACCTTTCGCATTGTAGAACTATCCTTAGGCAGGGCATCTACTTCAGTTTCTACACGTCCACCCGAAAGTGGTGCATGCGGTGTAGCCGCTACAGCGGTCAGTCGAACGCTTTCCCACACGAAGGAACCTAAACCATCACCCGCAATACCTGCACTGTTGAACACACGCTGTGCCGCCTCGATTGCGCTGCTAGGAGTGATCATCCCGCCATCATCGATCTCGATAAAGACGTTCTTCGTCAGATCGTCTCTAAGGCCGATTCCTGCCTCAATCTTGTATGAAACACCCGCTGGATCAAAACCTTCTCCCAGCATGTCCCTGCCCGCCTCTTCTCGCATGCTGTTTGTAATATCTTCAAGGTTGACTGCAGGATCATCAGAACCGATCGATACAGCGGTCTCGTACAGATGACATACGTCCATCCGAGAAGACCCATACGCACTAAACACAGGACTCATCGGAAAACAATAAGCATCCTGAATGCCCAAGAGATCCGCTACAGATGACACATGGTTAGGGCCACCACCACCGTAAGCAAACAGTGCAGTTGGACGAAGATCATGAGTCCTTGAATACTCAGTTAAGCCATCGGCAATAATTTGGTCGACTGCTTTTCTGATCTGCCAAGCTGCCTCATCTTCAGAAATTCCTAAAGGATCTGAGATATATTCCTTTATTCCCTTGCGTGCCTTTTCTACATCAAGTTTTCTTCTACCTCCTAGAAAGGTTTCCGGATTAAGGAATCCGAGAAGCAGATTCGCGTCCGTGACAGTGGGCAACTCAGCTCCGAGGCCATAACAAATTGGACCTGGAGAAGCCCCCGCGCTCTGGGGTCCGACCTTGATTACTCCATTTTCAACACGTGCGATCGAGCCTCCTCCACCACCTAAGGATTCCGTCACCATCAATGGCACGTCGACGGTCAGACCTTCAATGGAGACAGGTTCTCCGACCTCTGACATGATGTCGTCAATAGCTCCAATATCAGTACTAGTTCCCCCAATGTCGAGGGTCAAACAACTTTCGACATCTAGCGCTCGCCCCAATTCCCTACTTCCCACGAGCCCAGCGGCCGGACCTGAACTGTACGTATGAACAGCAATGCTCTTTGCTACTCGGGCAACAGCACCATTAGCATGCACAATCAATAGTGGTTTCGTGTAGCCGCGACGACGAATTTCTTCTTCGGCCTTGTAGAGGTGTCGAGCAAGGCCCAGATGGATATATGCCGAAAGTAGAGCAGTTTGAAGTCTTAATTGATCGTCTCTACTCTTTGAGATTCCGGCAGAAACCAATGTTGGTAGAGCTCCAAGAAAATGGCGAGGAAAGTCCCTACGGACAACATCCCGCACCGAGTCTTCAACTGTGGGATTCTGATGACTCCCCTTAATCGCCACCACCAGACCACGTGCCCCATTTTCTAGCAGTTCAATTACTGCCTTTCGGACTTCATCTTCATCAACACTTCCTTGGACTTGCCCTTTCGTATCCACTTCTGCAGCAATACCACTAACCAATCCCTCTTCGAGAAGCCAATCGTAGGCAGTGCTGCGTTCTTCAGACCCATATAGCGTTCGTTCAAAGCCACTTGACACAATTAGGCCTAACCGAGGCCCAGACCGTTGAATAATACTATTGGTCCCAAAAGTGGTCGAATATCGGATGACAGACGTCTGTTCCAACATCTCCCCTAGCGATAAGTCAAAATGGTCCGCAATCTCTTCCAAGCAGGCAACAAAACCCTCTGTTAGATCATGCGGGGTCGTGTCAACCTTGACCGTGGCCATCTCCTCACCACGTGTCGCGAACCCATCTGTGAACGTGCCGCCTGTATCAACGTCTACTGTGATGTCCACTTGCTCCTCCAAATATTCTCATTCGCTCATTGCAATACTTCTATACTCACTTTTCGAATTCATCCCCATGTTGTCAATTTGGGGAACCAGACAGGATGGTTACGTTCGAAACAGCACAAGAATATCCTCCGATATTGTGCTGAAGCCCATATCCATTTCGGATCTCAACTTGTTGAGCTTCCGCCCGGCCCAATAACTGATTGCAGATCTCAACTATTTGTGAAACTCCTGTTGCCCCAACTGGGTGACCTTTGGCCAACAGTCCTCCACTCGCACTGACAGGTAGGCGTCCCGATCGCTTAGTCTCGCCATTCTCAACCATTCTCCCACCAGCACCTTTTTCACAAAATCCTAAATCTTCATAATTGATAATCTCAGTAGCTGAGAAACAATCGTGAACTTCTGCTAGGTCAAGTTCCTTTGGTGAAATACCTGCCATTGCATAGGCAACCCTTGCAGCCTCCTGGGTTGCCGCAAATCCAGTTTGATCAACTTTTTCATGAATAAAGAGATTTTCTGTGGCAGCTCCAAATCCAGCGACCATTACAGGATTATCTGAATAACGCTCAGCGATCTCTGCGTTACACAGAATGACCGCAGCAGCCCCATCTGTTTGCGGACAACAGTCCAAGACATTAAATGGTGTGCAAACAAGTGGGCTATCAAGAACTTCTTCTACTGTTACCTGACTCTGCCTCTGGGCTTTGGGATTCAGGCTTCCATTTTCTCGATTCTTGACGACCACAGCAGCCATATGTTCACGTGTTGTGCCATATTCATACATGTGTCTAGTCGCCGCCGGAGCAAACAGCGTTGCTGCTGTTCGTGCATACATCAATGTCGGATGCCCCAAGCGACCTGATTCAAGCAGGCTATCCTTTGTCGGAAGTTCTCGAAGTTTCTCGGCTCCTACAACAGCAACTAAATCAAATACCCCGGAAGCAACCGCCAAGCAGCCCTGGCGCACGGCTTCACTACCAGTCGGGCAACCATTTTCGATCCGTGTTACTGGCTTCCCTACAAGACCAATAGCGTTCGCCAGTACTGCTCCAGAGGGGATTTCATTCCCTTGAAGTGTTCCCATCACAGTTCCGAAATAGCCAGCTTGAATTGCATTAGGATCAATACCCTTATCAACACTATTTAATGCTTGGATGTAGGCATCGGCTGCAAGTTGTTCAAGTTCCTGATCAAACAATTCCCCAAATTCGGTAATGCCCCCACCAATGACTGCTACTCGATTCCACCCCATCACGTTGTCCCTTCATGGAGCATTTGACCATGCCTGTTTGACTGCCAAGTATTGACGCCCACAAATTTCATTCCGTAAACGGGAACGCCATCCTGTTTAGAAAAACGACGGACTGTCAACCAAACCGGTAAGCCAATTTCAATTTCTGTTGTCTCCAAATCAGAAACCGGAGCCCAGAACATGTAGCCGTCATCAAGCTCTCCAAGAACATACGCCATTTCATCACCAAATCCGGATGGAAGGAAACGATTGATCGTGAAGCTATATACAACACCACTACGCGGGAGACGGTAAGAATTCCAACTTGATTGTTTACATTGCGGACAAATCGGTCTCAGAGACGCTGGGAAAGCAACCCAATCACAATGCGAACATTTAGCTGCATCTAATCGGATTAGTTCTCCACAGTTTCTTGCATAGAAAGGAGAATAAGTTGGAAGTGATAACTTTGGTTCGTGCGCAACAATCGATCCCGCTTCCGTCAATATTGGGTGTTTCCCTTGATCTGAAAGAAATTTCCTTGAACATCCGCCAGTGGAAGAGACCCGTAAAGCAACATGTCGACTGGTTCCTTGAGCTAGCAACAGGAACTCTGTTGCCTCAGGAACGGAGATTTCCTCGAGAATGGCTAGAAACGGCGACGCTACACCATAATCGCCTAGGCCAGCGCCGGAGTCTTTCAGTTCCGGATTCAATGAAAGAACTTCTTTTCGAACATTCCTGTGAGCACCACAAAAGGCTGTCATGATGGGTGTCTTCCATTTTGACTCAGGAATAATCCTATCCACTAGGGTCTGAACTTCTGAAATATTTCGGTCCTGAAGGTAACGATTGTCTCCACGTGACGGCGCCACATTCAGTGAACTCTGCCAACGATCAAACTTAACTGAGCTAATTTGTCCAACTTCTTCAATCGAAACGCTGGCTCCCTCCCTGACAGCCTCAACGATGACTGCTGCTGCTGCCGCACTTGGTGGGATCCCTGACCGAGCACCACCCCCCTCTGTTGCGATAACCAGAACGGTGCTCAAACGACCCGTTTCTACCGCGTCCATGGCAGAAACCAGTGCTGAAAGGCCCACTAGGGACTCCCCCGAGAAAGTCGAGAGTGAACAAGTGTTAGAGAGCCCCAAACCTTCAATAAGAAACTGGGCATGTGGGCCTTCGACGAACGAACCGTGCCCTATTGCAAGATACAGAGCATCAAACCTTTCGATGTCGCCGCCCCAAACCTCAATGCTTCTCTGAGCTGCTTCGAGTGCAAGGGTCACAGCATCCTCGTCAGGTCCACAAACACGAACCTCTTCTCGTTTCCCAACTACTAGGCGCCTGGCCAAGTAACTGGCCCCTGCCGTGACGGCTCCCCTACTCACAGTCTCCTCACATCAACGTTCTCAGTCCCAACTGGCTCAATACAACGACCCAAATTGCCCAACCGGGGGGCTAGGGATTTTGACGCGAACTCAAGACTACTCCCCCGGCCAGCTCCTGTTAACCGCATAATCTCAGAGTAGGAGTTACTTACGCGAAAGTCAAATTGGGAAACAATTGCGCAGTACTCTAAATCCCGTCTCACTGGTTCAATAACTTTTTCACAAGACCGGATGAGGACATCGCAAGAATTAAGATTCCACCAGTTGCAATCGGAGGCCAATAGTTTGGCCAACCCATCAGTGCAATTCCACTAAAGGTGACTTTTAGGAAGAGCACTCCAATAAAGGTGCCCAGAATGTTGAATTCCGCATTCCTGAAAGTGACTGCACCAAGAAAACATGCTGTGAACGCTTCTAGTAGGAACGGATTACCTGCGGTAGTCGATGCAACGCTGGTCCGTGCCGCAAGCAGTGCACCAGTAGTTGCAGCACACATCCCACTGATCGCAAAAGCTAGAACTCGATATCGTGATACACGAATACCGGCTAGATGAGCTGCAACAGTATTTCCTCCAATTGCATCAATTCTTCGACCGGCTACTGTACGGGATAACACAAAAGTAAGCAGGAGCAAGATTCCTGCCATAATCCAAACCATCATTCGCAACCTCAGGAAATGAAAGTCAGGCCACTCAGAGTTCGCAATCTCTTGAAATCTGTTTCGAGTTGGTAGATCTCGATCCGTTTGCCACCGGTGAACCCCAACCAATATCGCTCCAGTCCCTAGCGTGGCTACGAAGGCATTAATCCCAAAACCGGTCACAATAATTCCATTGATCGTTCCGATAATAGCGCCAATGAGCACAGCTGCCAGTAACGCCGCCAAGATTTTCCAATTATTTGGCTCCATAGTGATATCGCGAATGGAATCGGGATCAATTACTTTGACGGCAACAACACCCCCAAGACCAATAGTTCCCGCAATTGATAAATCAAAATCACCCACTACCAGGGCAATCGTAAGTCCTCCGGCCACAATCCCAAGCAGGGCCGTATTGTTAATAATTATGAACCAGTTATTCGCAGTAAAGAATTTGTCAAAACGAAATACTCCGAAAAAAGCAATTTCAACTATCAGAACAAAGACTGACGCCCATCGGGCAATAAGAGGTGCGTCAAGCGACTGCCAAAACGATTTGAATAATATTGGAGCTCTTCCAACATCTACATTAGTCACAGTAATTCCTTCGTACGGGTTGTCAGGGTGGCGGAAGTGAAATCCACCACCCTGACAATCCAAGAAGCACTAGACAGTAATTCCTTCGTACGGGTTGTCAGGGTGGCGGAAGTGAAATCCACCACCCTGACAATCCAAGAAGCACTAGTTCGTGACGTTGAATGGGGTCAGGACGAATGGCGGACCATTGAACGCCCCATTAGGACCTGGGATCGGATCGCCAGTCACGAGCAGGCTCTCAGGAACCAGAGTGCTCTCAGGTAGCGCTTCACCTGCGATGGCAAGAGCAAGGTATTCACATGCCACCATGCCGATCTGGGCATTGGATTGAGCGACTGTAGCAATGAGTTTACCCTCACCCAGCCACTGGAATCCTGTGACCTGGTCACCGGTGTAACTCGTCACCATGACGTCGTCACGGCCCAAATCGTCTAGAGCCTGCAAGACGCCAGCCGCAGGAACATCCCAATGCGAGTAGATCGCCTTGACATCAGGGTTGGCCTGCATGCCAGCTTCAGTAGCAGCTCGGAAACCCTCAATTGTTCCATCACCAACAAACTCAACTATCTCAATATTCGGGTACGAAAACTCGATAACTGACTTAATGATGTGAGTACGTACATCCAGGGTCGGGATCCCAGGCAGGATGGCCAACGCCAATTTACCCTCAGCGCCCATCTGAGAACCGATGTATTGAGCCAGAACTGGAGACGTCCCCCAATCGTGTTCCTTGATGTCGATCGATCCAGGCTGATCAAAGGTGTAGGTACCGACAAACGGTGTACCAACAGCATTGGCCTGATCGATGACCGGACGAAGTGCTGCGCCGGAATTCGAGACATTCCAAACAGCATCATCACCACGCCCAAGGAAAGTCTCCATGGCCTGAATAGCAGCTCCGGTATCGAAGTTCGCATCTACAACATCTGCTGAACCGCCATTGGCCTCAATGGTCGGAACACACATCTCGGTCTGAATCGTGGCTTCCGGTACAGCCAGAACGCGGACGATGCCAACATTCTTTCCAGCAAAGACACTGAAATCCACTTCCCGGCCCGTTTGGCTGTTCTCAGCAGAAACAACACCAACCCAACCAGACTCTTCCTCAGGCCGTAGTCGCTGATCACCACCCTGAGACACCTTCTCATATGAAGCAATACCGCCAGTACCGATGCCCTCACCCTCACCACCAAGGGTAAATGGGGTCAGGACGAATGGCGGACCATTGAACGCCCCATTAGGACCTGGGATCGGATCGCCAGTCACGAGCAGGCTCTCAGGAACCAGAGTGCTCTCAGGTAGCGCTTCACCTGCGATGGCAAGAGCAAGGTATTCACATGCCACCATGCCGATCTGGGCATTGGATTGAGCGACTGTAGCAATGAGTTTACCCTCACCCAGCCACTGGAATCCTGTGACCTGGTCACCGGTGTAACTCGTCACCATGACGTCGTCACGGCCCAAATCGTCTAGAGCCTGCAAGACGCCAGCCGCAGGAACATCCCAATGCGAGTAGATCGCCTTGACATCAGGGTTGGCCTGCATGCCAGCTTCAGTAGCAGCTCGGAAACCCTCAATTGTTCCATCACCAACAAACTCAACTATCTCAATATTCGGGTACGAAAACTCGATAACTGACTTAATGATGTGAGTACGTACATCCAGGGTCGGGATCCCAGGCAGGATGGCCAACGCCAATTTACCCTCAGCGCCCATCTGAGAACCGATGTATTGAGCCAGAACTGGAGACGTCCCCCAATCGTGTTCCTTGATGTCGATCGATCCAGGCTGATCAAAGGTGTAGGTACCGACAAACGGTGTACCAACAGCATTGGCCTGATCGATGACCGGACGAAGTGCTGCGCCGGAATTCGAGACATTCCAAACAGCATCATCACCACGCCCAAGGAAAGTCTCCATGGCCTGAATAGCAGCTCCGGTATCGAAGTTCGCATCTACAACATCTGCTGAACCGCCATTGGCCTCAATGGTCGGAACACACATCTCGGTCTGAATCGTGGCTTCCGGTACAGCCAGAACGCGGACGATGCCAACATTCTTTCCAGCAAAGACACTGAAATCCACTTCCCGGCCCGTTTGGCTGTTCTCAGCAGAAACAACACCAACCCAACCAGACTCTTCCTCAGGCCGTAGTCGCTGATCACCACTACCGGCTGCCGCGGCTGCGATGTCGCCTACCTGGGTGGAGCCCAGGGGTGCGTATTCGTAGACGACGTTGGCCGTTGAAGCCTCGTAGTCGGCAACGTCGATGTTTTGGATGACGGTGATCTTCGATGACGAACAATCGCCGTAGGCGTCACATGCCATCGTTCCAATCAGGCCCGAGTAGCCCGTGACACCGTTGAGGTGCTCGCGTACACCGGCCCTGTCGATGACCAGGGTGCCGCCATCGTCATAGGAAGCTG